>Ga0129308_1000491_pt1 | contig 57788 bp, 53 predicted proteins | sample L827metagenome_FD_94440 | JGI IMG/M metagenome (GOLD analysis project Ga0129308, IMG submission 94440) | Ring-tailed lemur group fecal microbial communities from Wisconsin, USA - L827 metagenome | ecosystem: Host-associated > Mammals > Digestive system > Large intestine > Fecal | place: USA...
CGATTAAATTTTACATCAAAAAGGGAAAGGATTCCTTATATTTTGGGCATTTTTTGAAAGTTGTTTATAACCGAGGTGGTTGGTTTGAAGCTCTGTGGATAAAACTGCGGAAACTCAAGAATGAATGTATCTTGACAGAAGGTTTCAGTTTCGATATAACCAATACATACCAAGAGAATGTTAGGAAAGGAGACTATCTTGTGGCAAGAAATAAATATCCGGAAGTAACTGTGGAAAAAATTCTTGATGTGGCCCACCGTCTGTTTTTAGAAAAGGGATATGATAACACCACAATTCAAGATATTGTAGATAATTTAGATGGCCTGTCAAAAGGAGCCGTCTACCATCATTTTAAATCAAAAGAAGAAATCATGGATGCCGTAAGCGACCGTATGTTTTCCTCCAACAATCCCTTTGAAAAAGTAAAAAATCGTTCTGACCTCAATGGTCTGCAGAAGCTTAGGGAGACAATTCGCCTGAATCAATCTGATGAAGAACAGACTAACATTACCATACAGTCGATTCCACTGAAAAGAAATCCAAGGCTTCTGGTGGAAATGATCGAATCCAACCGGCGTATTTTAACTCCATATTATCAGGAGCTTTTGGAAGAAGGAAACAAAGATGGTTCGATCCATACGGAATATGCAAAGGAAATTGCTGAACTCATACCACTGCTCACCAGTTTGTGGATGCTGCCCTCTATTTTCCCTTCGGATAAGGAAGGAATGAGAAACAAATTCCGCTTTCTTGGAGATATGCTGGAAAAAATGGGCGTACCTCTTATGGATGATTCTGTCTGTGCCCTGGTAGAAGAATTTTTTGAAAAAATCCCAGAAGAAAAATAAAGTTGCCGTAAGGCAATTTTATTTTAAACATATACATACCATCGTTCGGTATTGAAAGGAGTATGCGGTGAAACAACTTGCAATTTCTAAAGAAAAATTAACAAAAACCTTTTCCGGGAAAGAACGCAATGTTCAAATTACTGCCGGTTTTTCTTTGGTGCATATGGAAATTGAAAATATGGAGGTATAAATCATGACAGAAAAGGAATTTGATCAGAAAATTGAAAATATGGCTTCCCAGCTTGAACAAAAAATCGAAACCGCTGCCGAACATCTGGATAAGGGAATCACACAAAAATACAAACAAAGCCGTCTGTTCCGGTTCGCTGCAAGAGGAACTTATATGGCAGCAGAGATTAGTCTTTTAGCCGGGGCAAAGCATCTTGCAGATAAGGGAAAGACAACGGCTGCCATCTGGTGTGCCGGATTAAGCGCCGCCGGTCTTGCCGCTGACGTATTACAGATATTTTTATTCAGGAGGAAAAAATGAAGCAGAAACTTTTTACCCGTAATTTCACTCTTTTAATTTTGGGGCAGGTCAGCTCCTTAATTGGAAATTTCTCACTGAAATTTGCTCTTTCTATGTACATACTGGAACAGACAGGTTCCGCTTCTGTTTTTGCAGGACTTTTAGCCCTTTCTATGCTTCCCACAGTTTTATTGTCTCCCCTTGGAGGAATCCTCGCAGATCGGGCAAATCGTCGTAATATTATGGTTATGCTGGATCTTCTTTCTGGTATATCTGTACTGACTGCCAGCTTTGCCGTTCCTTCAAAACATGATATTATTGTCATCGGTATACTGCTTATCCTGCTTTCTGTTCTGGGAGCTTTTGAATCTCCTACCGTACAGGCCTGTATTCCCCAGATGCTGTCAGGAGACAACATCCTAAAAGGAAATGCCATAGTCAGTCAGGTCGCTTCCATTGCCTCCCTGATCACTCCATTTTCAGGCAGTATTTTTTATACCGTACTTGGGATTCGGCCAATTTTCTATGCTGCGGCTGTGTGCTTCTTCATAACAGCTCTCTTAGAATGCTTTATCCAAATAGACTATAAAAAATCCAGAGACAATGCAAAAATTCATAAAATAATGAAAGAGGATTTTTCTGCCAGCATGTGCTTTCTTCGAGATCAGCAGCCCTGTATTTTAAAGCTTCTTTTATTAGCCGCAGCCGTAAGTCTGTTTGTATCCGGAACTGCAGTAATTGGTTTTCCATATCTGGTACGGACTGTATTGGGGCTTTCCGCAAACCATTACGGTATTGCAGAAAGCGCCATGGGAATCGCATCTGTATTAGGCAGCCTAATGGTAGTACTGCTGGCACAAAAGCTGCGCAGCCGCCATCTTAGTATTGTTTTAGTTATGTTCGGTATTTGCCTGATTCCCTGTGGTACAGCGTTTATCCTGCCATTTGAGACATTTTACCGTTATCTGATCCTGCTTATCATGTTTTGCGCCTGCCAGCTTGGATGCAGCCTTTTTTCTACTTATGCGATTTCTCTCATACAGAAAAAAACTCCCGATCATCTGATGGGGAAGATCATGTCCTATGTATTTACACTTTCCATGTGTACGCAGCCGGCAGGACAGCTTATTTATGGTGCTTTATTCGATCATTTCTCGAACAGTGTTTACTGGGTACTGATTCCCAGTGGACTGATGATATGTATAATCGGGCTATTATCCAGACGCTTCCTTACAAGATTTGAAGACTAAGTCATCTTGATAACATCAAAAACGCCGGAGTGTTTTTCATCAACTTTGGAAACTCCGGCGTTTTTATTCGTAACATGTACTGTCAGTTGGATTTTAGAATCCCAGGAAAAATCTGACGCATCCGGACTTGCTCTGAGAATGTTTTCCACTGCAAACTCCGTCTTTTCATCGAATTCTTTTTCATACTGTATTCCTGCTTTCCATATAATCGATTCTTTTGCAAAGTCCGAGACTGCCTGGTCAATGACGATCATGGTCTGCGGATAACCTAAAAGATCGGTATAATCATTGATATCTGTCAGTGCTGCGATTTCAAAAGAACAGGCATGTTCTGGGTTATCATATTCCCCACAGAGGATATTTTTTCCTACCAGTTCAATCTCATCCAGGTCTCATAAAATTCTCTCATCCATACATCAGATACTTCTGATTCCCATGGAATTACTGTAAAAACACAGCTTACAGGAAAGACATCTGCAGCGCCGTCGCCCCCTCTGATTTTATCCAGAGTTTCTTATGCAGTAACTACGGATCTGTTGGATGATGACGTAAAAGAAATCTTAAAAGTCAGCGAAGGTCGTTGGGAAATCGAGGAATGCTTCCGTATAGTGAAGACTGATTTTGAGGCAAGGTCAGTATTTCTTCATGATGATATACGCATAAAAGCCCACTTTCTTATCTGTTTTCTTGCATTAGTGATATATCGTTATCTTGAAAAAGATTTAGGAAATGCCTTCAGTTGCGGAACAATCCGGACAAACTGACTGATGCACTGCACAATGTTTGTGGCTTTGAAACGGATTATAAATTCATCACAAAAAAGCAGATGAAAAATATTCAGAAAAAAAGAAAAAGCCGGGAATAAAATACTATAGTTTAAAGTTTCTTCATTCTCAAAATTGTGTTAGAATAAATTCATTACTAATCTAAACATCACAGGGAGGATAGTACTTATTATGAACGAATATGACGATAAAAAATTCTTTGAGGAATATGCAAAAATGCCCCGCAGCCAAGGCGGTTTAACCTCTGCCGGAGAGTGGCATCAGCTAAAACCTCTGTTTCCTTCACTTCAGGGAAAAAAGATGCTTGATCTGGGCTGCGGCTATGGCTGGCATTGTAAATTTGCGGCAGAAAAAGGAGCTGCTCAGATATTGGGAATTGATATGAGCGAAAAAATGATTGAGACAGCCAGAAAAAAGAATTCTGCTGAACAAATAGAATATCGAATTTGCGGGATTGAGGACTATGAATACCCAGAAAATACCTGGGACTGCGTGATATCCAATCTGGCTTTACATTATATCGAAGATATCAGCCAGGTATTTCGAAAAGTACATAAAACACTGAAAAAAAATGGAACTTTTCTTTTCAATATTGAACATCCGGTATTTACCTCGGGCGTTGGACAAGATTGGATTTATACAGAAGAAGGAATTCCATTATATTGGCCAGTAGATAATTATTTCACTCCAGGAGAGAGAAAAACAAACTTTTTGGGATGCAATGTGACAAAGCAGCATCATACGCTTACACAGATTTTTATGGGGCTTCTGAATAGCGGTTTTGAGCTCAAAGCCATAGAGGAGGCAGAGCCGCCTCAGGAAATGATGGATTTTCCGGGAATGAAAGACGAATTACGCCGTCCTATGATGCTGCTAGTAAAAGCAACTGCAAGAAAAATGCTGCCGCACTAATTTTTTGTGTGGCAGCCCCTCCGGTATACGTTCATACATCTGTTAATCTTATCGCTAGGACAAACTGATCATCCATTTACGCTTTTTGAAAATAATAAGTGATACAGCCAGCCTGAATATTTCTTCTGTAGTAAGCAATGCGTATACTCCTGCAATTCCCCATTCAAAAACATATGCAGCAAGCAGGCACAGCGGAATTCCAATACACCATGTACCAATAATATCAATAATCATTATAATTTTTGTATTTCCGCCACTTCTTATAATGCCTCCGCCAAGAATCATATTTTCGATCTTTATTGGGGCATACAGCGCAAAGATACAGAGAAGAAGCTTTCCAAGCTCTTTTACGTTAGTATCTACACGATACAATCCGGTATATATTCCCGCCAGCAATATAAGCAATGCCGACACAAATACTGCACCTGTTAAGCCCGCATACATGATTTTCTTAGCTTCTCTATATGCATGATCATACTCTTTCTTTCCCAGTCTCTTGCCAACCATAACACCGGCTGCCGCGGATAAACCGCTCAGGGCACCTACGATCAATCCCTGTATCGGGCATGTAAGGGTGTAAGCCGCAAGGTTTGCGGTGCCAAGATGACCATATACTGCCGATTCCACATTCTGTCCAAGACTCCATAAAAATTCGCTGATCAAAATCGGCATAATCATGACAAGATAATTCCATATGGTAATCTTCTTAAAGTGCAGCGACCACATCGGCTGATCGCCATAATTTCTGACACAAATGATAAACCCGATCATAATAAATGCCAAATTAAATAACTGGGAAGCAAGCGTTGCGATTGCTGCACCTTTTATTCCCATAGACGAAAAGCCAAGTTTTCCAAATATCAACACATAATTCAGTCCCGTATTTGCTGCAACCGCTCCAAGACTTGCAAAAAATGGTACTGCTGCATGTTCTTGACAACGCAGCCATGCAGATATAACAGTACTTACTGCCATTGGAATATATGAAAATGCTACAATCCGAAAGTACACGGAACCCGTTTCTATAATACTGATATCATTCGTATATAATCCAAGTATCTGTGTTGGAAAAATTCCTGATCCAAATAGAAACAATGAAGATATTATGATCCCGCAGATCAGACTGACATCGAAGCTGCTCCATGCCTCTCTCATATCGTCTGCTCCGATAAACTGCGCTATTAATATCCCTGCAACCGTACTTACCGCACCGATCACTACAGAAAAAATCAGTGAGTAATTACCGCATAATCCGACTGCCGATATATTTGTCTCACCTAACTGTCCGATCATTATCTGATCTACAATCGAAAATGATGCCTGCAGCATGCTTTGTAAAGTGACAGGTATTGCTATTTTACATAAGGATTTCATAAATTCTGACACGGTAATACCCTCGTACTTTCTCTTTTGATCAGTTTAACAGGAAGAACAATTCCAGATTCACACTCTATTCCGTCACGCATTGCTTCAATGCACTCTATCGCCGTTTTGGCTCTAAGAGGCGCATCCTGATGAATCGTAGTCAGGGCGGGATTACTTTCTCTGCTTGACATAGTATCATCAAATCCAATTATCTGCATGTCTTCAGGAATCTGAACTCCCATTCCCTGCAAAAACCGCATAAATTCCAGTGCATAATAGTCAGATACTGCAAAAATAGCACTGATTTCATTCTTTAAAAGTTCTGGAAATTTATCCTGATAAAAAATCATTCTTTTCTTTACAGTCTTGGGAATCTGCCAAACGATCGTCTCTCCCGGCTCAAAAGCCTTACGAAATCCATCTATGCGTTCTTTATCCATACATATATAGTTGTCTGAAATACATAGCGCCTTTTTATGGCCAAGCTCCTTAAAACAGCTTCCCGCCTGATAACCACCATCATAGTGATCGATCACGAGATTAACAACTTTTGAACATTTGTCAAAATATCCATCATACACGACAAAGGATATTCGCATCTGATTTCTAAGCATTTCATAATCAGTCTCACAAAATCCCATGAGAATCAGTCCGTCCATGTTCCACATAGAAGCAAAAACCGGGATTTCATTGATGTCTGCGGTTGTCTTTATCATCAAAAAATAGCCTTTTTTATTCACTTCATGTGAAAGTGCATTCAAAGATGACATTACAAATCCATCTTCCAAAACTCTGCCTTCATATTTGATATTGTCATTTACAACCACACCAATAATCCTTGAATTATTTCTTGCAAGTAAAATTCCAGCCATATTTGGAATATACCCGGTTCTTTCAAGTTCCTGCTGAACCCGTTTGACTGTTTCATTTGAAATCTTGCTGGTTTTACCATGAATGACTTTTGAAACTGTCGCTGTACTAAGACCCAGTGTTTCTGCGATATCCACAATTCGGACCCTGTTTTGTTCCATATACATTCCTTCTTTACTATTTTTCACTAATCATATGATACTGTAAAAAAAATGTTTCAGCAAAGGTTAAACGTGTAACCCATTCCAAAATTCGGCGCATGTTTTTGTGCAGTTTTACTATCATTCATAGAAAACACATAATTTGACAACCACTCCCGAACTTCATCGGATCCAGGAACTGTTTCCAGGATTACTACTTGAAATTTTACGTTTCATCTATTACAATAGAAAGCATAAAGAACATACATTCGAATGTTTTCAGGAGGCATTTGTACATGAAATCCTATTTATATATGATCTGTATCGGTTTTTTGATCCTGTTCTTGATCATTATCTTATATCGTAAAAAGAATTATTATCCTTATGCTGCCAGGCATCTGCTGACAAAAAGAGAATACCGTTTTTACCTTCTTTTACGAGAGGTGGCGGATGAATATCACTGCATCATATGCCCAAAAGTTGGAGTAAAGGATCTGCTGTCTGTAACAGACCAAAAACAGTACATGAAATATTTTCATAAAATTGCCCAGAAACATGTAGATTTTGTAATCTGCGATCAGGATTTGTATGTGCTTTTTGCCATTGAACTGGATGACAGCACCCATGAGACAAGAGATGCTCGCAAACGTGATCATTTAAAAGACAAAGCCTTTGCAGCTGCCGGGATTCCGCTGAAACGCATCACAGAAATTGATAAAAAACAGATACGAAAATTATTTCACTGAATCATACAGAGGGCAGCATTCCGTATCGGCAAAAATAAGGTCTGGATTCCTTCCTCTTATATTTTTCTTTGCAGATAAACCATGTCTGTAAGCTGAACTCCACATTCATAAATAGGATGGTTATAATGATCGAGAAAGAAATTTTTAATGCAGTGGGAACGGACAAATCCACATTTTTCATAAAACGGAATGGTAAGAGGACTGTCACCGGTACCTGCCTGTAAAATCTGGTACCGGTCTTTGTATTTTTGAATCAGAAAATCAATCATTGCTTTTCCGTATCCTTTTTTCTGATACTCCGGGACAGTGGCTATATTTTTGATTTCAAGGATTCCGTTTCCCTCATCCGTTACGACACATTCGCACTTAATACCATTGTCGTCCAGTACATACATGGTACCTTTTTTGATATATCTGTCTATCATATCTTCCTGTTCATCTGCCAGCAGTAAAAGTGTCAGATATTGTTTTTTATTTTCTTTGATTTCTATAATCTGCATTATCTCACCTCGTATACGATAATTTATTATTGTCAACCTCTTAAAACATATGTTTTGTTGCTTTTTGCAAAATATGCCATTATTTTTTGACAAATTTGTTATTTTTATATCATTTGTTTACATGTCTATGGTTTTGTTATATCATATTCTTATTAAAAAAGAAAGAGGCGAGCTTTATGGGAAAACGTATTTACAATGGAATGCTTCCTCTGATGGTTGACATGGTTTCCGCAACAGTCAGTCCGGAAGTTGGAAAGGCAATTGCAGCAGCACCTTTGGGTACAAAACCTTATGATCCGGATCTTCCCTGTTCTCCCCGGGAAAACATGAAACTTCTTCTGGAGCACAAAATTCCCAGATATCTTCCTATGTCCGGAGATACCTATCCAATCACTCCGGATATTATCTGTGAGCGGTCTTATGACAACAAAACCGGTCCCGACTGGTTCGGATGCAATTGGACTTTTGAACCCGGAATCGGAGCAACGATCGTAAAGCCCGGTGATGAAATGCTAGACTCTATTGAAGGATGGCAGGAAAAAATCAGTTTTCCGGATCTGGAGTCTCTGGACTGGAAAAAATCCGAGTCCAGGCAATGGAAGTCCGGAAACACTTAAATCCCATTTCTGCAAACATTTTGATATCTTCTTTATAGTGATGATAAAAATCAATTCCCTGATGGTTGGGATAATAGCAGCCTTTTTTTACGCCATCTGTAATTCTGCGGTCAACACCATGTGCACCGGCGGTAAGCACATCTACGATGCTGACTCCCTTTCCGTCTTCATTCCATGCCCCTTCCACCTGATGGGCTGCAACAGCTCCGCCCCACAGGAAGTTTTCCGGTAATCTGCTCATCTGATAACCTCCCAGTTATTTAACTTTCATAATCGTTTCCTGAATGTCTGTATCTTTTTCTGTATAAATATCCAGACTTTGTTTTTCTTTTTTATCTGTAACAATAAATACAACAGTAGGGTCATATTCTTTTTCTTCGATAAAGTCTTTATCAAAAGTAACAAGAGGCTCTCCTTTTTTTACAGTGTCCCCCTGGCGGACATTCCTTTTGTGTTTTTTTATATTATAATGTCCGATTGTGGAAGAATGCAATAAAATTCCTGCTTTGGCATATCGGAATCACTGTACAAATTTATGAAAAAAGACAGCGGCTGCTTTCTCCACTGTCTTTTTTCATTGAATATATATAATAGAAGTTGGAATATAAAATGGGCGTTTTATAAGTTCAGGATCTTTTCACGGATATAGTCTGCATTTCCTGCGGACATGCTGAATTCGTCCAGTCCAAGATCCAGGAGGAGAAGGACAGCGTCAGGATCCCCGGCCATTTCTCCACACATGCCAACCTTGATATTTTCTTTATGACCTGCAGCAATAATCTTTGCAATGGCTTTTACAACAGCAGGATGGAAATAGTTGTAACGGTCTGCCACCTTGCGGTTTCCTCTGTCTACAGCCAGAAGATATTGGGTAAGATCGTTTGTGCCTATACTGAAAAAGTCCACTTCTTTTGCAAATTCTTCTGCAAGCATTACACTGGCAGGCGTTTCGATCATCATACCGATTTCAATATTCCGGTCAAATTCCAGTCCTTCCTGCTCCAGTTCTTCCATACATCGGGTTGTCAGTTTTCCGGCTGCTCTTAATTCTTCCAGGGAAATGATCATAGGGAACATAATCCTTACATGGCCAAAAGCGCTTGCACGGAGAATGGCACGAAGCTGTGTCTTAAACATATCCTCCATATCCAGCGAAATGCGGATTGCACGCCATCCCAGAAACGGATTTTCTTCTTTGTCAAAGTCAAAATAAGAAAGCTCTTTATCTCCTCCGATATCCAGTGTTCGAATCGTAAGCTCCTTAGGGCAAAGCTCGGCTGCAGCTTTATAAACCTGAAATTGTTCTTCTTCTGAAGGAAAATGATCGTTTTCCATATACAGGAACTCACTGCGAAAGAGTCCAATACCGTCTATATTCATGGGAAGGGCTCTCTCAATGTCCTCCAGGTTACCAACATTGGCGCACAGAGAAATTCTTTTTCCGTCCCGGGTAACCGCAGGCTGGCTTCTCAATTTTTTCAGATAGCTCTGTCTCTTCTCAAAATCTTCCTGTTTCTGCAGAAATTCTCTTATGGTATCATGATCTGGTTCAATGCAGATCATCCCGGCTTCTGCATCCATACAAATCTCTATCCCGTTTTGAAGACTGTCCAGAAGCTTTCCGACTCCTACCAGAGCAGGAATACCCATGCTTCTTGCAATAATAGAAACATGACTGGTAATGCCGCCCTCTTCGGTAATGATTCCTTTAATGTAAGTCGGATTCATTTTTACAGTGTCCGAAGGAAAAAGATCTTTTGCCACAACAATGACCTCTCTGGATATCTGTGCCAGATCCGGGCGCTGTACCCCTTTCAGCTGTGCCATAAAACGTTTTCCGATATCACGAATATCAGCAGCCCTTTCCTTCATATAAGGATCATCCATGGAATCAAAGATCAGCGCGAGCTCTTCCACAGTATCCTGGAGGGCAAGCTGAACATTTTTCTGTTCATTTCGGATTCTGGAAAGAACTCCATCGCTGAAAGTAAAATCCTCTGCAATTTCCAGATGCGCTGCAAAAATTTGATTTTTTTCAGCCAACAGCTTCAATTCATCAGATACTTTTTGTTTGGCTTTTTCAAAAAGCTGTACCTCATTTTCTGTTTGTTCTTCTGTAATGCAGTATGCTGCCGCAGAAAGATCGGGTTCCTGATAAAGATATGCCGGTGCTGCCGCAATCCCACGGGAAGAAGTTTTTTCTACCGTGATCTGTCTCATATCTCTTCTCCAAGGCCGCTTTCAATAAGCTCTGCAAGTTTTTTCAGATCTTCCTCCTCGGTTTCACCACTACATTCCAGCTGAATCTCAGAGCCGCATTTTATCGCAGCAGCCATAATGTTTAAGATACTTTTTACCTGGATATTTTTTTCTCCATAATGAATGATAACGTCTGATTTACATTTTCCTGCAGCCTGAGCCAGAACTCCCGCCGGCCTTGCATGAAGACCGGATGGGTTTTTTATGATTAGTTTTTTGGATACCATAGTAATTCCTCCCAATGATTTTAAAATCAATTTTTATGTTTTACGCTTCTACACCAAAGTGTTCAAAAAGGATTTTTTCTGCCTCTGCGCTCCAGAGACCACGGTTCTTTTTGCAGACCTCGTCCAGTTTTTTGAAAAGAGGATCCGTCTCACCAAGTTTCCCAAAGTCCTCAATTGCTGTCAAAGGCATGTCAAACTGGGTATAAGTAAGTTTCTTACCTCCCGGGATTTTTGGAAGATTTAAAGTAGCCTCTGCGATGCTGTCAATTCCACCTACATGGGTAACCATAACAGCCGGCTCAATCTTTCCTTTTGCAGCCAGGTCATTTGCTTCAATCAGGTCATCGTTGTTTCCACCTGTTGTGCCAAGGATATGGGTGCTTGTATAATGTGCGTTGTAGAGATTGATCTCTGCTTTAAACTGGTTGTCTGTAGGACCTGCAAAAAAGTTCATGCAGCCGTCAAATGCCAGAAGCTGGTCTCCGAGCTCTGCAACTTTGCGGTTAGGGATATAGACAAACACATCATCATAGCCTTTTCCACCGGTGATATCCTTCAGCTCTTTTACCGGATCTTCCATTTTTGCTGTATTTACATAAATCAGTTCAACACCGTTTTCCGCAGCAAAGGACTCCGGAATTACTTCTCTTGCACGGGCGATCTTGGCATCGTCGATATCAGTTACTACAATTCTTTTTGGTTTATTTTCAAACTGGATTCCATAGCTGACTGCTCCCAGCCCCATAGGACCACATCCGCCAAGAATAATGATGTCGCCATCCACTTTTGTACCGCCGGCAAGATCATGATTTCGTTTATTTGTGTGATAGTTTCCATGATATCCACCGATAATACAGCTCATAGGCTCTCCAAGAGATGCTTCAAAGAAACTGTCTCCCTCGTATGGCATCAGACAGCCAAGCTCCATAACTTCATGAGGAATGATGCAGTAGGTGCAGGCTCCTCCGAAGTATTCATAAGAGTACCCGGGAGATGCCAGGCTTCCTTTGTAATTCAATGCCGGCTGCTGTGCAAATTTCATACCCGGTTCAAACTGATCTTTCCATTTTTCACCGACCTTTACGATCACTCCGGCAAATTCATGTCCTATGATGACCGGATTGGTATCAATGTTCTGAGGTGCTCTTTTGTGTTTTTTTCCCTGCTCTGCAAGCTTATAGGTTGACATGCAGATACTGTCGCTCATTACTTTTACCAGAATTTCATCATCTTTAATCTCTGGTAATTCAAACTCTTCAAGTCTCAGATCTCTTGTTCCATACATTCTTACTGCTTTTGTCTTCATAATTTTATTCTCCTATTCTTTTAATAATCACTTGTTCTGCCAGCTGATCTACCAGCTCTCTTGTTGGCGGTTTTGTTCCAATTGTTGTCACTGCACCTGCACTTGCTGCTATACAGAGGCGGGTCAGAGCATCATCGTCAAGTCCCTGATCCCAGGAGTATGCCAGCGCTGCCACCATAGCATCTCCTGCTCCTACTGTAGAATGAGCCTTTACAGAAAGTGCAGGACATCTTACTTCATAGCCGTCTTTTACCAGCATGGCTCCGCTTTTTCCCATGGATACTGCAACGGTGCCGATTCCCTTCTGGCGGATTTTTCTGGCCAGATTCAGAAGTTCCTCCTGGGATGCACGATAATCAAATCCTGCATATTCTTCCAGCTCTACACGGTTCGGTTTGATGATATCCGGAACTGCTTCCAGAGAGTTTCGGAACAGTTCTCCGTCTGCATCCAAAAGTACCTTTGCTCCCTTTTTATGTACCAGTCGGGTAATCTCGGCATAAATATTCCGGTCAACACCGGCAGGAATACTGCCTGCCAGAACGAAAAGTGTGTGATCATCGGCATAGTCTTCCAGCTTCTGAAGTAATGCATGTATCTGATCTTCCCTGATTACAGGGCCGGACTCATTAAGCTCTGTGACTGCACCGTTTTTTTCAAATACCTTTGTGTTGGTACGGGTCTCTCCATCTACCTGGATAAAATCGTTTCTGATCTTTTTTTCATCCAGAACACTCTGGATAGTCTTTCCTGCATTGCCTCCCAGAAATCCGGTTGCAATACTGGTTCCGCCCAGTTCCCGGATAGTTTTGGAAACATTGATGCCTTTGCCACCTGCGTCATATTCTACCTTCCGGATTCGGTTCAGTCCTCCTGGAAGGAGCTGATCGATCTCCACGGTTTTGTCTATAGCAGGGTTCATTGTTACTGTAATAATCATATGTATTACTCCTTTCCGGTCAGAAGAGCATAGACGGTATCTACATCTCCTGCTGCCAGTTTTTCAGCTGCATCTGCATCCAGCATTTTATCTGCGATCACAGACAGGATCTGGAGATGCTCCTCTCCTACGCCTGCAATTCCGATTACTATCTTGACGGTATTTCCATCCCAGTCTGTTCCTTCCGGAAATGTCATGACTGCAATACCAGATGCTTTGATATCTTTTTTTGCAGCTTCTACTCCATGAGGAAGTGCAAGAAGATTACCCATAAAAGTAGAAAAGGTTTTTTCTCTTTCCAGCATTGCATCCACATAAGGCTGATCCACATATCCGCTGTCTACCAGCATCTGACCCACCTGGCGGATCACGTCTTCCTGAGATGCAGGAGCGCATCCGGTTCGGATATTTTCACGATAAAGCAGTTCTTTTTTTTCTTCTTTTTTCTTTGATCTGAAAAACATGTTTCGTACCTCCCTGATTATTTTTGCACGTTGCTTTTGTTTCTTTCTGGCTTAATTATAAGGTGCGAAACAGCCAAATTTCAATTTAAAGAAGAGGGGAATTGGCGCCATCCGATAGTGCCAAAATTGTATAAAAAAAGAACCATCTTCATTGCGAAAATGGTTCAGATCATTCACATTTTTATCTGCAAACTCAGGTTCTGGTCAGGATGTATTTGCTGAAATACTGTTTCAGACACCGGGACAGTTCATCACGTATCTCTTCTTTTTCCCCTTTCAGGATAACATCAAGGAAATGAAAATCTTCAATCAGTGTACCGCTGATATGCCCCAGTATTTCGTTATTGATACGGAGATTGTCATCTATGGGTACCAGCATGACAAAAACCACTTTGATGCCTTTGAAATAGGGATCCTGAAATGCACCCAGATTTCTGGTCATACAAACATGAAAGCCGGGACGTACAACCCCTTTGGTTCGAGTGTGGAGAAGTGCAAATCCAAACTCTGCAAAAATCTGGCTGGAGATTCGCTCTCTTTTCATGAGATCCTCCCGGATCAGTTCCTGACGGTCCGAATAGGGAGAAAGACGTTCTGAGACAGCAATCAGAAGCTCTTCAAAAGATATGTTTTCATCAGCTTTTATAAATTCCATATATTTTATTACAAGATTAATCTGTGCTGCAATCAGATTAATTTCCTCCAGCTGCAGAGTTACCTGATCTGCCTTTCTCTGCTTTTCCGGAATACGTTCATACTGATAAACTGTACGGCGGATTTTTTCCATATCTTCTTCGTTCAGGAGCGGATTTACATAGATGACCGGAACATCTGCAATTTCTGTAGATATGCTGGAAACAAAAAAATCAGTTTTGGAAGTGATATAAGGTGTGATATCTTTTTTTCCATAGGCAGTAAGCTGGATCCGGTCCTTAAAAACGCGTTCCAGCTTAGAAGCCATCAGACGGGAGATTCCGATTCCGCTGGAACAGATTACTCCAATCTGTACTTTGCGGAGCTGCTCTTTTCTGTTTTCCATACGAACTATGGCCGCTCCAAAATGAACAGTAAGAAATCCGATTTCCTCCGGAGGAACTGACTTTCCGGTCCATTTTTCCAGTATTCGTGCCACATAAACACACTTTTCATAAATATCCGGGTAACTGGAACAGATCTCGTCAAGTACCGGATTGCGTATCTGCATACCATGGTTCAGACGAACCAGAGTCGGCTGCAGATGGGCCAGAAGTCCCTGGAGAAATTCCTCATCCTGTTTCAGCGCCCAGGATTTTTCCGGGTCAAAGGCATCAATCATTTCATTGACAATCTGGTGAAGTTCCCGGTTTTCACTTTCCGTTTCTTCTGCGCCTTTCCATTGGAGCTTTTCATGTTTGGCACCCTTGATATGAAGACAAATATAGGAAACCTCGATTTTGGGAATCTGGATCTCAAATTCTTCTTCCAGCTCATGAACGATTGCACGGGCAAGACGGAGATCATCATCTTCTTCCATTTCTTCTACCCATTTGGGAGTCGTATCCAATACCTCATTTTTCAGGATCCGGTTTATAGCAATGGAAATATGGATCACAAGTCCTACATAAGAGTTTTCAGTCAGGTTCAGAACCCGTGAATGATTCATTCCGGTAATACAGTCCATAACACGACTCATGATATTGTCATTTAAAATCTGTCCGATGTTGCTTTTTTTCAGTCCTGCATAACGCTCCGGCTCACTTTCCGCTTCATAGGCCTCACGGAGAATCTGCGTATCGATATTCTCATTTACAAATACACGAATTGCCCGTCTGTAGTCTTCTTCAGAACCTTCCACAGAAATACCGCTGCCGGGCTTACGGGTTACCGTAAGTCCATATTGTTTCAGCCAGTCTTCTGCCGCTTCCAGATCTGTACTGATGGTGGCTTCACTGACTTTAAAACGGCTGCTGTAATAAAAGAGTTTTTTCAGTCCCTTTTCCCGGAGAAGCTCCAGGATCAGTTTTTTTCTCCTCAGTTCACGATTTCCCACATCATAGTCTCCATCCTCAGACAGAGTATCCAGGAGCCTTTGTTTTTCTTCATCTGTTCCTTCCAGCCAGATGCCTACTCCTGTTTTTGACATAAAGGTAATGTCATAGCCCTTCAAAGAGCTGGTGGTATATTCCAACTCTCTCTGGACAGTTCTTTTGCTGACACCTATTTTTTCAGCTAAGTTCTTTATGGAAACAGGCTCTGTTTCATTTAACAAGCTCTGAAAAATTTGTTTCATACGCGGTGTAATGTTCACTTTTCCGCTTCCCCTCCTTCGTTTTTCTGAAATAAAATCATACATTCTTCTGTCTGCAGTAAACTGTCTACCAGGTAAATACGCCTGTTTTTCAGGGAATCACCATGAAGACTGTAAAAGTCCTTCTGACAGATAACGACATCTATATCCTCCGGTACAAGATCTGCCGCAAAGGCTTCCACTGTAATCTCTGTTTTTCCCATACTTTGAAGCTTTCTTCGCAAAAGAGCAGCGCCCATAACGCTGGAACCAATTCCGCCATCACAGACAAAGGCTATTTTTTTTACTGATTCTTCCATACTTTTCTCCTGTATATGTTCTTGTTGAAGTTCATCTTTCTGTTTTTTGTCTGTTTCTTTTTTCTGAAATGGAGGGATTTTCTGGAAGGGATGTTTTTTCTGATATACGAAACTTTTTTTGAGAAACAGAACTCCGGACAGAAATGATGCTGCTGACGATATGAGGATTCCTGCCAGCACCTTCCATCTGCATCCTGAATCAGCCATGATCAGAATGGTAAAAATACTTCCCGGAGACACGACTCCCTTTACTGCAGCGTTTGAAATCTGAAATGTAATATTTCCTGCAAGCCCTCCAACGATCACCGCTGGCAGAAGCCAAAGGTTTGACAGAATAAGCGGAAAATAAACCTCGTGGATTCCGCCAAGTGCATGGGCAGTCAGTACGGAAGCTGTTTCATTTTTGTTGATCCTTTTCATATAAAACAATGCAAGAATCACTCCGATCCCCGGTCCTGGATTTGTTTCCAGCAGAAAAAGCACAGTGCTTCCTGTTTTCTGGATCTGTTCCATTCCTACAGGAACAAGCAGCATATGGTTTACTACATTATTCAGAAAAAACACTTTTGCAGGCTCGATAAAAATACTGAGACATGCGGTCATATTGTAACGTGCCAGAAAAGAAATGCCGGAAAATAGCCAGGTCAATATCCATTCCAGCAAAGGAAGGATCAGGTAAATGCCTGCTGCAGAAAAGAGTCCTCCGGTGATACCGATTATCAGATTTTTGCCCAGCATCTGCATACTGGAGGGGAACTTTTCTTTAATCCAGGAAGTTTCTCTTTTCCATAGATATCCTGCCGCCGGCCCCAGAAGCATAGCCCCAAAAAGCTCCGCAGAGGATCCGCTCCAGATTACTCCGGCTACAGCCAGGACACCTGCAATACCACCTTCTCTTCCACTGACAGCCCTTCCTCCCTCATATGCAATGAAGGAGGGAAGAATCACTTTATATACTAACTGAGAAATGGCATACATATCCTTATCGGGAAACCATCCGTGATCGTTAAAGATCACGGACAGAATACCAATAAAAATAAATATGCCAATATTGTTCATGATGATCCTGGTATAAAATTTGCCTACTTTATGAAGCTTTTTCATTTTATTAATCTCCTGCAGACAGGCCCGTTGGAACAAACCTTTTTTATGTAAGTAACATCATTATACCATCTGTTGCACGCCAGAGACAGTCTTTTTTAAAGGTTTGTTTTTTTCAGTTCTTCCACAAGTACATCATATTCCGGAGCTGCCATAAAATTAGTGATCAGAATCCGTCTGGCTTTGGGATTGCTGTGTGCGGCACGTTCTCCCAGCTCCTGATGGGTAACTACGATCTGTACATCTGACGGAATGGAGGATACCGGAGTATGGATTACTTCAATTCCCTCTATACCTGCTGCTGTGATTTTCTTTTTCAGTACCGTTGCGCCCATGGCACTGGAGCCCATTCCTGCATCACAGGCAAAAGCAATCTTTTTAATCTTTTCTGATGCCGATACCATCGGATTTTCAGCGGAAGCATTGTTTCCTTTTGCCTGACGCTTCATTGCATCTTTTTTCGCCTGTGCTTCTTCCAAAGAACTGTCTTTTCCCATAAATTTCAGTATCGGAAGGGAAATCAGGAAAGATACTGCTGCTGCAAGAAGTACACCAAGGATCAGGCCAAGATAAGAATGTCGTTCTGCCATGCCCAGAATCGCAAGGATACTTCCCGGTGATGCCGGTGAAGTCAGTCCTACATGGAACAAAGAGAAAACAAAGGTTCCTGTTGCGCCGCCTGCTATCACTGCCAGAATCAGAAGTGGATTCATGAGGATGTACGGGAAATAGATTTCATGGATTCCTCCCAGAAAATGAATGATTACTGCACCTGGAGCAGAGCTTTTTGCACTTCCTTTTCCGGCAATGCAATAGGCAAGAAGAACACCCAGCCCTGGTCCCGGATTCGCTTCCAGAAGAAAAAATATAGATTTTCCTGTTTCTTCCACCTGCTGAATTCCCATAGGAGACAGGATTCCGTGATTGATCGCATTGTTCAGGAACAGCACTTTTGCCGGTTCGATAAAGATACTGGTAAGAGGAAGCAGAGCATGATCTACAAGGAAGCCTACGCCTGCACTCATTACCTGATTCAGAATTTCTACCAGAGGGGTAATTCCCAGCATGGAAAGAAGTACAAGTATAGCTCCGATAATACCAAGAGAGAAGTTATTTACAAGCATCTCAAAGCCGGCAGGGATATGTCCCTCTACAGCTTTGTCAAACTTTTTGATGATCCATGCTGCCAGAGGGCCGACGATCATAGCCCCGATAAACATGGGAACATCAGATCCCACAATGACTCCCATAGATGCAATCGCACCAATCACACCGCCGCGTTTGCCTGCTACTGCCTCACCACCGGTATAGGCGATCATAAGAGGAAGCAGCATAGATGACATAGGACCTACCAGCTGTGCAAATCTTGCATTTGGCAGCCATCCAGTATCAATAAATAATGCTGTGATCAGCCCCCATGCAATAAAGGCTCCGATATTCGGCATAACCATGCCGCTTAAAAATCGTCCAAAGGACTGTACTTTTTCTTTCATTGACTTCACACCTCTTTAATATGATTTTTTTATTCGTACCTGAGGTATGACTGGCCAGTCAATTCTCCTGTTTCTATTGGTATTATAATAGATATTTTCTGTATTTTTCAACAAATAGAAAAAGAGATTTGGCACTATGAGATAATGCCAAACCTCTTTTTTTAACGATCAGATCGCTCTTGTATATTCTTTCAGCCACTCTTTTTCTTCCTCTGTAAGGTATGGAGAAATCTTCTCATAAACCTCTGCATGATAGGAATTCAGAAGTCCTTTTTCATAGGTATCCAGAAGCTCCGGATCAATGGCATCCAGGTCAAAAGGTACCATGGTCAGGTTCTCGAAGCACATAAACTGACCGAACGCAGTCTTTTCTGCTTTTTTGCATACAACCAGGTTTTCATGACGGACACCGAATTCATTTTCCACATAGTATCCCGGCTCATTGGAGGTGATCATACCCTCTTCCAGAACTGCGGAAGATGATTTCCAGCGGAAACTGTTTGGTCCTTCATGTATGTTCAGAAGATATCCCACTCCATGTCCGGTACCATGATTATAATCCTCTCCCAGTCTCCACAACGGTTCTCTGGCAAGGTAATCCAGGTTCTGTCCGCAGCAGCCGTAACGGAATCTGGCATCGCTTAAGCGAAGATGACCCTTCAGCACAAGAGTAAAATATTTTCGTTCTTTTTCTGTCAGTTCACCAAGGGCGATCGTACGGGTGATATCGGTACTTCCCTCCAGATAATGTCCGCCGGTATCACAAAGGGCAAGTCCCTTTGGCTCCAGAGGAATATCCGTCTCCGGTGACGGACTGTAGTGGCACATCGCCGCATGACCACCATAGGAAACAATCGGATCAAAGCTGTTGCCCAGGAAGTTTTCCTGTTCTTTACGAAGCTGGAAAAGATGCTCTGCTGCACTGAGCTCTGTGATCTCCATTTTTCCTGTATTCTGTTTCAGCCAGCAGATAAATCTGGTTACAGCCACACCGTCTTTAATATGAGCAATGCGCTCATTTTCTACCTCTGTGTGATTTTTGATGGCTTTTGGGAGAAGGGTAAGGTTTTCTTCATCCAGGATCTTTACCTCAGCCGGAAGGTTATTAACCAGGCGGCTGTTGACGTTTGCCTTGGAAAGGATTACCGTCTTTCCGGCCGGAATCGTCTGTACATAAGTATAAATGTCATTATACGGTTTCAGGGTGACACCGTCTTTTTTCAGATGTTCAAGAACATCCTGTCCAAATGCCTTTTCATTGGCAAAAAGAAGTACTTCCTCTTCTGCCATCACCAGATAAGAAAGAACTACTGGACAGCAATGGATATCATTGCCTCTGAGGTTCAGAAGCCATGCAATGTCATCCAGGGAAGTAAGAACAAAAACATCTGCCTGTTTTTCTTTCATTTTCCGGCGAATCCGTGCACATTTCTCTGCTCTGGATTCTCCTGCCCATTTTACCTCCAGTTCCATAACCGGTTCACAGGAAAGAGCCGGGCGGTTTGTCCATATTTCTCCAATCAGGTCTTCCTCCACAGAAAAACGGATCTTTTTGTCGGAAAGCAGGTCTTTCAGCTCATCTGCTTCTGCTGCACTTACGGTTCTTCCGTCAAAGCCCAGACACATTCCTTCTGAAAGCTTTTCTTTCAGAAATTCATGGATGGTGGGTACTTCCGGTTCGCCCATCTTAAAAAGCTCCACCGTAGTTCCCTCCAGCTGCTGTGCCGCCTGGATAAAATAGCGTCCGTCCGTCCAAAGCCCTGCCATATCCATAGTGATCACGGCTCTTCCGGCAGATCCGGTAAAGCCGGTGATATATTTTCTACATTTAAAATAGTCTCCTACATACTCTGATGCATGGAAATCATCTGTTGGCACCAGATAAGCGTCCACACCTTTTTCTTTCATCAGATTACGAAGGGCGCTAAGCCGTTCTGTTACTGTCATAGCCAAAACATCTCCTTTGTATGGATTCTGCGTTAATTCAGCAGGATCCTCGTATTCATTGTACTGGTAAGTGTATCATAAAATCCGGGTATTTTAAAGCCTACGCCCCAAAATATTCATCCAGCTGTTTTTTGAATTCCTCCGGTATTTCCTGTGGGAATGGCATACTGTCGATTGCGGCAAGACTTTCTGCAATATGACAGAGAAGCTGTGCGCTGCGCTCCAGAGACCAGGCAGAAAGAAGTTCTACCGTATCGTAATGGGTATGCATGCCAAAACCGTCTCTGTTCAAGGTCATTGCCGGAATCCCCTTCCAGGCAAAAGTATTGGAATCACTTCCCCAGATCTGGTTTTTTGTAGTCATTCCGATTCCGGTTTCCCGGGCAAGATAAATCAGCATGGAACAGATGGAAGAATCTCCGGTTACACCGATCACAGTTCCTCCCACCAGCTGTCCGGCAAGGTCTACGTTCATATTAAAGCGATGTGCACCCAGCTCTTTTTCATGAACTTTGATATAATCCCGGCTTCCCAAAAGACCTTTTTCTTCTGCTCCAAACCAGATAAATTCCAGTGTTCTGCGGGGCTGATGTTCTTTGAAATAGCGGCAGATTTCCATAATAATAGCGGCGCCTGCCATATTGTCATAGGCTCCCGGCCCCTGAGGTACTGAATCGTAGTGTGCAGTCAGGGTCAGGATCTCTTCCGCCCGGTCTGTTCCGGGGATTCTTGCAACAACATTTCCGGAAGTACGGCTGACCTCCTCCTGAAGTAAGGTAAGACGTGCGCGGGAAGCCCCCTTTGTGACTATTTCCACAGCATCCAGATAATGAATCCCAACCCCCTGAATCAGTTCGTTCTCATTCAGAGAATCAAAAAGCTTCTGTGGAATTCCGGCGGCTCTGGGAATCCGGTCTTCTCCTTCATCAACAGGCGTACCTGTGATACTGACAAAGCCTGCCGCACCTGCTTTTAAGAGCTTCAGGTACATATCCTTGCGGACGATCTCATTTACCATAACGATCTTTCCTTTTACATGGGAAAGGCTGATCTCGTCCCCGTTTTCCGCATAGATAAAATCTGCTTCGATTCCCTTTTCCGGTGTATTTCCGCACCGGATATAACCTTCTGCCTGATACTCTTTATAATAAGGCTCTGTTACGACAAATTGTGCTTTTCTGATCTCCCAGGTATAGAAAGGGAACTCTTCCAGATGGCTGTCCATCCCAAAAGAGGAAAGTTCCTCACGAATGAGAGCTGCGGCTTTTTTTTCCGCATCTGTTCCCGCTTCCCGGATAAAATCAAATTTTGATACAAATTCCATCTGACGCTGTCCGCTGATGTTTCTTTTATTCATAATCCTCTCTCCATTTTGTTTAAAATATCAATAAAATTACAGGGTATTCCTGTAAAAAATATACTAGATTATAATCGCATTGTCAATTATTTTGGATTGACTGGAAAAACTGCCGTTTACCACATCTCAGCGTAAAAAAAACAGAGTCTGCTTCCCAGTATCATCCGGAACAGAGACTCTGTTTTTCTTTTCCCAGCCACAATACTGTGCTGTTATTTTTTCAGATACTCAAAATAAGCGAATAAACCTTCCGCCATTACCGGGTCGATCACCGGTAGTCCGGTAGCCTCCTCCAGTTCCTTTGCAATTCCTATGGTTGCCATTCCTGTACATGCAAGAGCAAGAACCTGTGCCCCCTGTTCTTTTAATTTACATGCCATTTCTACTGCGCTTTGCCGGCCTTCCGGTGTCATAAGATCAAGAGTGCTGTCCACTCCGTCCGGTTTGCCCAGGATCATCTGATCCGGTATCATCCTTACATATGCTTTTGGGGCATAGTCGGTGATTCCCAGCACCCCGATTTTTTCTCCATATTTAAGGGCAAGAGCTACCGTAGTCTCTCCTCCTCCTGTAACCGGTATACCCGGAAGAGCTTCACGTATCTCCTCTACACCCGGATCGTCTGCACAGCTGACGATGATCATATCTACATCTTCAAAGCTTCTGGCAGTTTCCACGATTTTCGGTACTGCAATTTCCCCCAGTTCCGGAGTATGGATCCCCTCATACTGATCCGGAATACATTTTGTTTCGATCTGAAGCTGAGGAAAATAAGATTTCAGCTGTCTTTCATGCGCCAGCAGTACCTCTTCATTTTCTGTAGTCAGCACTCTGATCAAACCGATTTTAAATTTCTTCTCCAAAAAAGTCACCTCTCTTTATACGAGGAACACCCCATCCTCAATTACTTTTACATCATCCAGATATAAGGTAGGACGAAGAATAATGCCGTCCATATGACATTCTGCCTTATTTACTCCGCCAAAAGAAGTATTTGTCCCAAATGCAATATGCACTGTTCCATAAACTTTTTCATCTTCCAGGATAATGCCGTTTAATACAGCCGCTTCGTTTGTTCCGATTCCCAGCTCACAGAGCGTTCCGTTTGTTTCATTTTTCAGGAGAACATCCAGATTTTCGCTTTTTTCTCCTGTTACCGAACGCAGCTTTCCACCGGAGATCACCATATGAAGAGGGCTGTCCAGCTTTCCGATACCTACCATGGAACCGTCCACGATCATTTCCCCCTCAGAACCATCCTCCAGAGGTGCAATATATGCTTCTCCGGAAGGAAGATTTCCACATTTGCCAGGTTCCCGGTATACTCCCGGACTTGGAACGCCGTCTCTTCCCCTTATGTTGATGGTCAGAACATGACCATCCTTTTCAATTCGTGCCACAGAAGCCTTTGAGAGCATTTCCGTAACCACAGCTGTCAGCTCTTCCACCTTGGAATAATCTGCTGTCATTGCTCCCTGAGAAAACATCTCCTCTGTGATACCGGGCATGGTAGCCACCCTTGTCCCGGCTCTGGCCGCTTCTATCCTGGCATTTGTATGCGTCAGGGACTGTGCAGTAGGCGCGATCACCACATCTGCGCTTTTCATAGCTGCGGCTACTGCTTTTGGAGGCTCCTGTCCGCTGAGTTCTCTCTCATTCATTACCATAAGAAGTCTTTCACAGCCCAGATTTCCTGCCGCCTCATAAAGTGCTTCTCCAATTTCTTCTCTGGTATCATCGGTTACGATAAGTACCTCTTCTCCTTTTTTTACTGCCAGGCAGGAGGAAAGAACCCCTTCCGCTGTCTTTACTAACTGATTCATTTTCTTTACTCCTTTTTACGCATAGCTCTTACAGATTCGTAAGCTCAGAAACCACGCGGGCAAGAAGTGTTCTTGGAAGAACTACTTTTTTGCCGGTTTTTTCTGCAAACATACGCTTCATTTCCTGTGTATATCCAATACAGTCCAGAACGATAAGATCACCGTCCATATCCTTCACCTGCTCTGCAGCCTCTTCCAGTGCACCCCATTCGCCATAGGGAGATGCTGCAACTGCTTTTACCTGATCCACATATTTTTTCCATTTTTCTTCACACTGTGCAGTCTGTAAAGGGGATGGAGTCATACAGATGATGCTGGATTTCTTTGTCATCAGAGGCACCAGTCTGTTCAGAAGCTCGCAGGGATAGATCAATGGAATGTTTTTCGCAGAAAGACTTTCCGGAAAGCTTCCCGTACAAAACATCATTACTAAGGCACATCCCTCTTCTTCCATTTTTGTAATGGCATTCTGAAGCCTGGGAAGAATATGACGTTCTGCAAAAGTAACTGAGCTTCCGTCTGTAAGCCTTGACACCAGAACATAGTCCTCCGGTCCCGGTGCAAAGGCTTCGATCTCTTCTCTGGTGAGGCCGTCCAGCCCTCCGGCCTGCACCAGCTCCAGAGAATCATCAAAAAGTTCCATAATATCTTTTGTCACGTCCACTCTGGGAGACTGTCCGATGGTAACTGCTCCGATTTTCATAAGAACTCCTCCTTATTCGTTTCCAAGAGTCTGGAAATGCTTCAGATCTCCATAAAGCTTGATCAGTCGCGCATATTCCTCTTCATCATAGAATTTACACTGTCCTTTTCCAAATGCTTTTGCAACTTCAAGCATGAAACGTGCCGCTTCTTCTACATCTGAGGCATGAGTGGCGCCTGTCGCACATCCCGGTACCATTGTCTCTGCTGTAATCGCCACACCTACTACCGGCGCGTTTGTTGCAGTACATGGCTGAAGGACACTGTTGATATGATGTACATCATTTCCATATGGTGTGATATCCTGCAGAGCCAGAGGAAATACATAGGGAAGTTTTCCGGTTGTGATCTGCATCAGATCAAGAAGGTCTTCGGAAGTTCTTAAAATATATCCTTCTTTTACGGTCGGTGAAATTGCAAATCCTCTTGTATTGATCACACGGTTGCCTTTGGTCGTATCAACAGACAGGATGGCATCCAGCTCAGGAGAAACCTCTTCTCTGTTCACCTGGGACATTTCCACCGGAGATCCCATAAACGGAACCGGATCATGAGGTGCAGTGGGTGCATCCGGGCAGATATGTGTGGAAATAAATACGTCACCTTCCAGGAAATCTCCTTTGTTCTGCATATCAAGAAGCTTTGCTGCGAGGGCAACCGCACAGAGAGCGCCGTCGCCGTCAGAAACAAAACCGATTCGTTCCGGACGTGCGCCGATGCCGCCAAGACGTCCGAGAAGTCCGATGGTAGGCGCATCTCCGCCGTTCATCTTTCCTCTGGTACCCGGGATACGCACTTTCAGCATATCGGTGCTTCCCTTTGGGCCGACCAGCTCATAAACTTCAATATTTGCATCCGGTTTGATCCCAAGAAGATATTCCTTTACCTTTTCTCCAGTTACATAGGTGCTGTCAAGCACTTCGTAGGCATCAATAATGTGTTTCATTAACATAAGTCTGTTCTCCTTTATTTGTCAAGATAGCTGATCAGTTCTTTTTTTATTACGTCTTCGGTAGCTTTCAGAAGCTCTGGCGCATACATTGCAGGGGAAAGCTTCAGGTTCTTTTTCTCTGTGGCTATGACATAAACCTCAAGCCCCTCCTCCATCATGGCAGTTGTCACCGGTTCCCCGGTTTCCGCGTTGATCGTCATGATCAGATCCGGGAATGTTGCCAGACGGACTCCGTCTTTTTCCGCTGTTGCGTATTCATTCCAGAAAGTAAGCTCACATCCGTCGACGGCTGCATATCCAACATCAAAACCACCTGTGGTTTCAATGGAGAAATTTTCCACTTTTCCTTTTGCAAGAACCTTTCCGTTGAGGAACGAACACAGTTCCTGGATTCCCTCTTCTACAGAGACTTCCAGCCCCTTCAGAAATGCTTTTCCGGTTTCAATGGCAAACTGTACGCCTCCCGGAGCTCCGTTTTCTTTTGCATAGGAAACTTTTACCGGATTTCTGGCTACTGCAACCAGTCCGCCGGCCTCAATAGAGGCCAGACGTACCAGCTTGGATGTATGCTCAATACTTCCTTCGAAGAAACATTCTACATGATCTCCTGTATCAGGATTCCCTCCTACACAGGCCTGGACTGTTTTGTAATCTTTTACTTTATGAAGATTCATACTGCCCATGACTCCTGTAGGATGGGCACGTCCGTTACAGGGAATATCAACAACAGGAAGACCAAGGATCGCAGCCTGAAGCCATCCGTTCACTGTAGCTTCTCCGCCCTGCTCATTGGTAATGATCCCTGCAATAGGGAAATCGCAGTTTTTCTGAAGGATTTCTACTGTCCTTGCCAGATCTCTCGGTGTCATAAACTGGTTTTCTGCGTTTGGAGCACCTACCAGTGACGCTGTCAGTACAATGTCATCATCCTTGAGATCCTCTGGCTGTATCAGTCTCAGATCTGTATACTGAACGGCAAGTTCTGCATATTTTCTTCCTTTTTTTGCGTCTCCGCCGCCACCGCCTCCAAGGATTGTTCCGCCGCAAAGAGCAGCGTCAAGAAGATCTTTCGTCAGTCGGATCCCTTTGTTTTTCAATTTATCCACGCTTCTTTCTTTTATTTATCATTGCTATTTTTTCTTACCAAGAGACAGCGTTGCAGTAAAGAAACTGTACAATGCCGCACCGGCAAGTGAACCTGCACCCAGGATATTCAGTGTCTGTTCGTTTTCTTTATTACGTCTTACAAGGACATATCTGATAAGAAGAGCGATCAGAATGGTAAGTCCGTTGATGGTGGAGCCTACCAGAAGACCCGTTGCAAAAAGAATACCTATCTGTCTGGAGCCTCCAAGAAGCTGGATGATCGCACCCGGGATTGCCCAGATGATCAGCCATTTTGCCACACCTGCGCCGGCTCCGGCTTCGATGGTTGCTGCGAAGGTCGCGTCTACCGGGGCAAAAAGACCCTGGTCAAAATATTTATTTGCCATAATGGCAACCAGTACAAAAGCTACTACAAATCCGATCATTTCAGAATAATACTGCTGCTTTCTGCCTTCCAGTTCCAGTTCTCTGTCCTGTCCGCAGCCACGAAGGATATAACCACATTTCAGGTCGTATGCCATATCTGAAAATGCCGGTCCGGTTGCTGAAGTATAAGCTACCAGGATTCCAAGAGGAATTGCCGGGAAACCGATGAGCATACCTACGATCAGGAAGATAAGGGCTGTTGCAAAGCCTGGGAACCATCCGGAATGCATAGCGGAAATACCAACGATCAGCTCAGAGGCAATGGCTGCAAATGCAGAAAAGATCACCCAGAGGATCAGCTGGAAGAAATTCATTTCGGACCAGATACCTGTGATCACTGCAAGAAGTACCGCAACAATCAGGTATGCCACATATCCGCCGCCAAGGGCTTTTTTCATATTAGCCATGCTGGAAGAAAATTTACTTGCTGCGCTGTCTCCGTCACTCTTCTTAAAAAGCATTCTTCCGCACTGTACAAGAGAAATAATACCTGCACCGATCATAATTCCATGAGGCATATACTGGAACATCTGCTTTGACATCAGGTCTGCACCCTCTCCAAAGAGATCTGTGATGATCGGAAAACTCTGGTTAAAGATGTTGATGATAAATCCGTTTGTCTTAATGATACCGATCACAAGACTTCCCACGCCGAGCGCTGCCATCGCTGCAAAATCACCAAACCAGGAAACACCCAGAAGGTCTGTGGGAATACCGATCATTTTACCGCCTACACCAATTGCCATACCTACCAAAAGCAGCAGGGCTTTTTTTCCTTTTTCCACAACAGCAAGGATAGACTGCGCAGATGCCACACCTGGAGGCCATGCTCCCTCTGCCGGAAACATTTCGGAATCAAAAGTTTTATAAAGAATCGTTGCATCAATGACCGTTGCCAGGAAAGAACCGATCAGCATCGGAAACATCAATTCCGGTTTCCCCATGATCACCGGTACACCGATCGGAAGCAGGAAACAGTTGGCTGCAGAAAAGGTTGCACCGGAAATAGAAGTCTGGATCAGGTTCTGACAATGGATACTCTGATACTTCTTCAGGATTGCAATAGGGATACGTGAAATAATGATAGCAAATAATGCACCTACAATGGATGTATTCGGAGCCACACCCGTACGTACGATCAGTTCAAGACCAATGATCGCACCCAGTATACTCATCACAATGTTAAGGATCAGTATATGCGGTGCATATGCTTTGGGATGATCTGCCGCATGAATATGAAGCTGTGTTAAGTCTTTGTTTGTGTTGTTACTCATGTTGTTCATTCCTCCTTGGTATAAAAATAGCCGATGCAGGCTTGCCCACATCGGCTTCACGCTTCTTGTAATGAGATAATATCACTTTAAATCAATAAAGTCATTGGTTTCGTAGCCTCTTTTTTTATGCCGGAACTGTGCACTATGCACATGTAAATATCATCGTCACTTGTTTTCTTGTGCGTATTTCTGATCTGTATTTAATTGTTTTTCTCTCTGTTTGGTTTTATTGCATATAAGCCCGCAATTTACAGGCAAATTCCAGCTGCTGAAGTGCATCCATGTCATCCAGGTCAATATTCAGGATTTCCTCGATCTTGCGGATCCGGTGCGCCATGGTGTTCCTATGGAGAAAAAGCGCTTCTGCCGCCAGCTTTCGAGAACCATGTTTTTTTGCAAGCATATCAATGGTTTCTACCAGAGAGCTTTCATGAGCTCTGTCATACTCTTCCAGAATGCCCAGTTTTCTCTGCACAAAGTCTTTTGTTTCTTCCTGCTGAGCCGTATGCAGAAGTATCCGTTCATACTGCAGGTCAGCCAGAAACACGATTTCTTTTTTCTCTTTTTTGATCTCACGGATCTGAAAGCTTTCTGTTACAGCTTCATATACTGCCGGAATATCCAGATAATCAATGATCTCATCACTGATCACTACAAAACAGTCACTGTTGTTCAGCTCTCGGGTTTTTATGGCAAATTCCTGTGAGATTTTCAGCAGAAGTTCCTTGGGTACACCTGCATCTATAATGCAGAAACAGGATTTCTTTCTGGTGACTATTACGCCATGGAGATAATGACGGTCCAATATCCGTCCCATTTCACGGATCTGCCCCTCTCTTTTCATTTCCAGCAGCGTAGAATTACGGCCTTTCCCTTCCAACTGAAGTGTAATGATCCTTACCGGAGGGGAAGGCCAGCGAAGAGCCAGACTTCTGTGCTCAGCCTCTTCCTCCTGTGTGATCTTTCCGGTCAAAAGTTCCAGGAACAATCTGTGATCCTGCTCCAGTTTACTTTGACGGCCGATCCGATATCTGGTATCCATCTGAATCTGGTTTTTCGCCTCAACGATGGCAACCATTACCGGAAATACCAGATCCTGAAATCCGGCATTATTATTCAGAAAAAATAAAGGAAGAGCCAGTTCATCTGCCAGCTGCAGCGCCTCCTTGGGAAAGACATCAAAAAATCTTGTTTTTATTGCCAGCGCAGAAGCATTCGCTTCATTCATCGTACGGATCAGATTCAGAAGTGCTTCTTTATCATTTCGGATGGCATAGCCGGTTGTGATCATCAGAAGGTGTTCCCTCAGCCATTCTTTCACATTGGGCTGTTCCATCATGTCATAAGTCACGACTTTTCGCATGATCCCCTTTTTTCCTGCTACCAGAGTGGCGCTTCCATTACTCCATATTTTTTCGATGTCTTTTACATAAAGATCCATACAAGAGTCCCTTTCTCTCTGTTCTTTTTCACGGTTGTGCCGAACTGTTTCCCTGTTATGCCATTACAGTCCGATGAACTTTTTTTCTCACAATAAGGAAGCAGGCTACCTGAAGGAGGATGGTGGCAATCCAGGATGCCGGATAGGAAATAAAAAGAACCTCCAGACTTCTGTGTGCAGGAAAGACCATAAAAATCCGGATAACTCTCATTCCTACGGTTCCGATCACGGAAAGGATCATTGGTACTGCTGAATGTCCCATTCCACGCAGTGCGCCCGGAAACAGATCCATGATACCGCAGAAGAAATACGGCACTGTGGTAAAAGAAAGGATCTCCATTCCACAGCGAATCACCTCCGGCTCATCTGTATAGATCTTAAGGAGCTCCGGTCCGAAGAAATAAGCGCCGCATCCAAGGGTTAAAGAGATTCCTACGGTCAGGATCATACAGTTGATCAGAACTTTGTCCATCCTCTCTAATTTACCGATCCCGTAGTTCTGACTGGTAAAACTCATGCATGCCTGGGTAACAGAGTTTGCCGCTGCATAAAGAAAACCAAAAATATTATTGGCAGCGGTATATCCTGCCATTGCCACAGAGCCAAAGGAATTGACAGAAGACTGCAGCAAAGCATTAGAAAAATTGATTACTGTGCTCTGCAGACCTGCCGGAATACCAACCTGAAAAATCTGCTTCAGATAAACCCATTTCAGGGTCAGTCTGGAAAAACGGAGCTGATAACTGCCTTCTGAACGATAAAGACAGCGAAGGACCAGTACACAGGAGATCATCTGTGCTACCACCGTAGCAATGGCAACACCCTCCACGTCCAGATGAAAACAGATTACCAGGATCATATTCAGAACTGCGTTTACGATTCCTGATATAATAAGGAACAACAGTGGCCGTTTCGTATCGCCTACCGAACGAAGGATGGCTGCCCCATAATTATACAGCATAAAAAACGGCATTCCCATAAAATAGATACGCATATAAAGTGCAGACTGGTCGATCACATCTGCCGGAGTTCCCATAATCTCCAATGCACTTCTGGAAAATCCAAGTCCTACGAGAGCCATAAGGATTCCGCTTACCAGAGCGAGAGCTATGGAAGTATGTACGGTTTCAGACATTTCCTTATTTCTGCCGGAGGCATAAAAACGGGCGCTGAGTACATTTGCTCCAAGAGAAATCCCGATAAACAGATTGGTAAATACGTTGATCAATGCTGTGGTCGAGCCTACTGCTGCCAGCGCCAGGCTTCCGCTGAACTTTCCCACTATGATGATGTCTACTGCATTGAACATCAGCTGCAGGATGCCGGATAATATCAGTGGGATAGAAAATGAGATCAGCTTTGGCATAATAGGTCCGCTGCACATATCAATCTCGTATTTGTTCTTCTTCAATTTTCCTCTCCTCTTTCCTTTTCGTATTTTAATTCCGGAAAATCAGATTACTCTGCCAGACTTCCCAGATAATAAAATCCCTTACATTCTTCCAGTTTTACATTCACATAAGTTCCAAGAAGGCTTTCATCTGCCGGGAAATGCACCAGAAGATTATACTGCGTTCTTCCTGTAAAAATACCTTTTTCCTTACTCTCCTCTTCTACCAGAACTTCCTGTACGGTTCCTTCAAAACGGGAAGAACGGATCCGACCCTGCTCCTGAACAAGAGAAAGCAGGCGATTGAAACGGTCTTTCACCACGTCTTCCGGAATCTGATCTTCTTTTGCCGCAGCAGGCGTTCCGGTTCTTCTGGAATAAATAAACGTAAATGCGGTATCATATCCCGCTTTTCTGACTACATCAAGGGTTTCCTGGAAATCTTCCTCTGTTTCTCCCGGGAATCCTACGATAATATCTGTTGTCAGAGAAATATCCGGAACAGCTGTGCGGATCTTTTCTACAAGGTTCAGATATTTTTCCTTGTCGTAACGGCGGTTCATCTCTTTCAGGACACGGCTGCTTCCGGACTGAAGAGGAAGGTGAAGATGATGGCAGATCTTTTTGCTCTTAGCCATTACTTCGATCAGTTCATCGGAAAGATCCTTGGGGTGAGAAGTCATGAAACGGATCCGCTTCAGTCCTTCAATATCCTCCAGCATGGTCAGAAGCTGGGCAAAAGTCACCGGAGTCTCCAGAGTTTTGCCATAGGAGTTTACATTCTGTCCAAGAAGCATAACTTCAGAAACACCATCTGCCACAAGATTTTTGATCTCTTTTATAATTGCTTCCGGCTGACGGCTTCTCTCTCGTCCCCTTACATAAGGAACAATACAGTAGCTGCAGAAATTATTGCATCCGAACATGATATTTACGCCGGATTTAAAGGTATAATTCCGTTCAGTAGGAAGATCCTCCACGATCTGATCGGTACCTTCCCAGATATCGATCAGCTGCATATCCGAAAGAAGCATTTCATAGAATAATTCTGCGAATTTAAAAATATTGTGGGTTCCAAATACCAGATTTACAAAAGAATATGTTTTTTTAATCTTTTCTACCACATGCGGTTCCTGCATCATGCAGCCAAAAAGAATGATCTTCATATCCGGATTTTTGTCTTTCAGGCTGTGCAGATGTCCAAGACGTCCGTAAACCTTAAGATTGGCATTTTCCCGGACGGTACAGGTATTATAAATAACAACATCTGCTTCCTCACTGTCCTGGCGGACGTAGCCGATCTCATCCATGATCCCGGCTACTGCCTCGGACTGCTTTTCATTCATCTGACAGCCAAAGGTAGTCAGACAGTAAGTCAGAGGGCGTCCTACTGTCTGGATTTTTTGTTCTGTAAGAGCTTTTGCAAGCTGGATGAAAGAATGCTGACGGGCAGTTTCCTCCTGGCTTGACAGGTTTTTCTTTTCGTTTATCATAAAAATAGTACTCCTTATCTGTTCTTTTTCAACCTTATATGATACAGGAAAAATTCTATACTGTCAAAACTTATTCTTCATCCTTCCTCCATGGAAAAAATATATTCCAGCGGAACGGTGTGTATCTGAAAGTATGCCTGTTTAAACCCGTTGAGATCTTTTTGTTCTTCTGTGTCCCTGTTCTCATACGGAAACGGAAGCTCAATACGAAACGATGGCTGTTTTATTACTTCTGCAAAAAATCTTTCCGGAGATCCTTCTCCTGCTCCTTCATTTTTTCCGACTTGTTTGTTTAAAGTAAAGCGTTCTGTCCGAAAGCCGGAGGCTTTTTGAAAATATCTGGCAAACCGGACACTTTTCTGATTGGAAGCAAAAGCCTGAGGCTGCCGATAATAGAGGATTCTTTTTCCGGCCTGACAAAACGAAAGAAAACCTCTTCCCTGATACTCCTGCAAGATCCGAATCAGTGCTTTTGTTTCGTTTTCACTTGCCGGTTCATGTGCGATCCGATACCGTTTATAATAACTGGTAGGAAAGTTTTTCTGGATATTCATGCCGCGGGCATTACAGAAGTATTCTTTGCAGGGAGTATCCTGCATACGCAGCATCTGCCGGTAAATAGGATTTCTTATTACAAAATAGTCCTTTTCATAAATTTCATATCCGTCCGGATTCAGCACTGGTATAAAACAGAGTCTCCAATGGGAAAGAAGTTCCCTCACATCATAAATTTCCTCCAGTTTCCATCCGCATTCCCAGGCACGGCAGTACTCCTGTACCATCAAAAGAAGGCAGGAAGGCATAAGCCTGTCCGTTCCGTTAATTCCGCTGACACAAAAGATCACCTGGGATCCCTCTCCTACTTCCAGCATCGGGATCATCCTTTCATCATGACTGTTTCCGATTACCCGAAACTGTGTGATCGGATGGTATCTCTGTGCAGTTTCCCAAAGTGTATAATAAATCTGTTCATAAGTAAAATCCCCGGTTCCTGTCATTTTCTCCCCAACCCTTCATTTTATTAAAAATATCAGACAAGTGTCCTGATACCAGGATAAATATATGAAAAGAGACAGGCTTTTATACCTGTCTCTTTCACTCACAAATCTGTCAGAAAATACCCTGTCAGATTTCTTCTTTTTTTCGTTTTCTTACGATCACATAACCGCCTGCAAGAAGAGAAAGTGCTGCAAGTGCGCTCATAGATCCGATCGGTGCATAGTCGGCAGTATCTGCTGCGGCCTTTTCAGAAGAACCCGTATCCTGTGAAGATGGAGCTTCTGTTGGTGTAAGGTCTGCTACAGAGCCGGCTCCGGTACCGTCATAGTTCAGCCCATCGTCCGGATGTTCATTGTTGTATTCATCAATATAAGCATTCCATTCTTCATCGGTAATTTCCGCAGAACTAAAGGACGTCTTCATATATTCTACAACATCTGTATCTACCCATTCTTTACCATTATAAGTCTGTTTTCTAAAGAAAATATACAGAGGATAAGTTGCCGCCTCACGGATACCTTTTTCCTGAGATCCGATTCTCCAGGAGTTATTCTTCGTACCATTTACAGACATGGACCAGTAAAGAGGAATCCATCTCTCGTCATTGCTTACCGGATCTTTATCATTCTGGCCAGCTCCTACAACCTGGAAGTCATAGAATTTACGTGGGAAGAACTTCAGTGGATTTTCCAAACCAGTAACGGTACTCTCGGTTACCTGATATTTACGAGGCGCTCTTGTGGTTACTGTTGGTGTAACCGGAGCTGCCGGACGATTATTATTGTTCAGTTTCAGAACTCTTAACTGAGCAGATCCCGTAATTGGTTTCGCTGCAACAACAAGCCATGTTTCTTTTTCCGGAATTTTTTCTGCTTTTACAGTAAATTTTGTATTTGCTTTTGCTTCATTTTTTGCATTGCTTGCATTGTACTGTCTCTTAATATCTTCTGCAGATGTTCCTGCATCTACAAAATAATAGTACCATTTACAATCTTTTGTAGTAGACATTACTGCTGTAGCAGTAGTATGATCCACCCATTTCAGAGTTTTGCTCTGATAAGTAAGGAAGGATGGGTCTGTAGTAGGTGTAGGTGTAGGTGTGACTTCAGACTGCTCCTGCTTCAACACTGCCGTCAGGCCATCTGCGCCAAGTACAATACTGTAATCTTCTGTATCGTATGCAAACTGCTCTGCTGCCGCCTTGAATTCATCAGCAGATACCGCAGTTCCGTCAGCCTTGCTTCCTGCTTTTGCAATTACTTTCTGATCTGCCGCCGCAGAAGAGGTCAGGGAAATAGCGGAATTATTCAGCACATCTGTAACAACAGCAGCTGCCTCTCCATCCAGATAGAGGTTTGCACCTGTGTTATCCTTTATTGTAACCGTTCCCTGTACCGCAATATCCGCATTGCTGTACACAGCTCCTTTTGCACCGCTGTTTCCAGTTATCGTACCGCCTTTGAGGACAACGCTTCCACCTTTGCTGTCAATTGCAGCGCCATCTGCAGAGGAAGTATTCCCGGAAAGGATAACTCCATCAGAAATACCGAAGCTGCCTTCGTTTTCTACTCTGACAAGAGCACCGGAAGAAAGTTCAGCACCGCCAGATCCGTTTTCTCCGCTTAATGTCAGTCTTCCGCCATTTTTTGCAGAAAGCTGCAGTTCGCTGTCTTTTCCAGTTACGACAAACATGTCTCCATCCAGAACCTTATTGGGATCCTGAGGATCGATTCTTCCAATAGATACGTCTGCTGCTGCAACAATATTGATCTTTCCGTTTTCAATCCGGACCGTTTCGGAGAGTGAAAACTGTTTGGTAATTTCTACAACTACCGCTTTGGATTTGTCATGATCTTCTGCCTGATAATATTCCAGGGCTGCATTTACAGCATCCTGAAGAGTAGCATAATAAATCGGTTTTACAGATTCATCTGCCTGAATCAGATTCACGGATACACCCATATCGGTTTCCACAGGGCCTCCGAGGATCGGTGTTGCAGAAGGTTCCGGCGTTACAGTTGCTTCTGGTGAAGGCTGTGCATCGCCATTTGGCTCAGAAGGTGTTTCTGTGGGTTCAGCCGGAGCTTCTGTTGGAACATCCGGTGTTTCGGTCGGTTCAGAAGGTGTTTCTGTAGGTTCAGTCGGAGCTTCTGTTGGAACGTCCGGTGTTTCTGTGGGTTCAGAGGGTACTTCTGAAGTTTCGGTACCTTCTTCTGCTGCTTCATTTTCTATGGTTTCTGCTGCAGCCTGTACACTGTCCTGCTGGGAAGCAAAAACAGTACCGGGAACAGATCCTGCAGCAACAACTCCTGCTAAAATAACTGCATATAATTGTTTTTTTCTCATTGAATCCTCCCATAGCATAACATGCCATTGTGGTTAATGTGAACAAGTTCTGTTAATTATTATACACATCACTGCATAAAAAGTCAAACTTCATAAAGATAAGGTTTTTTATTTCGATTACGGACGGACCTGTCCATTTCCATAAATTATATATTTGGTGGTGGTCAGAGCAAGAAGTCCCATAGGCCCTCTGGCGTGAAGCTTCTGGGTACTGATACCAATCTCTGCTCCATAACCGAACTCGAATCCATCTGTAAATCGTGTAGAAGCATTTACATATACAGCCGCTGCATCTACCTGATCCAGGAATTTCTGTGCATGTGTATAGTTTTCTGTGATGATTGCTTCGGAATGACCTGTATTATACCGGTTGATGTGTGCAATGGCTTCCTCTACAGAATACACTATCTTGATAGAAAGTATGTAATCCAGATATTCCGTTCCCCAGTCCTCGGGAACAGCTGGTACTGCTCCAGGCATAAACTCCATTGCTTTTTCATCAGCACGAAGTTCTACATGTTTTTTTTGCAGTCTTTCTGCAAGAACAGGCAGGAGTTTTTCTTTTACACTGTCATGAACCAGAAGAGATTCGCAGGCATTGCAAACGCCCACTCTCTGAGTCTTGGCATTCAGAATGATATCTGCTGCCATATCAAGATTCGCTGTTTCATCCACATAAATATGACAGTTTCCGGTTCCGGTCTCGATTACCGGAATGGTGCTCTGATTTACAACAGCTTTGATAAGTCCTTTGCCTCCTCGCGGAATCAGCACGTCCACATACTGGTTCATTTTCATAAATTCACCTGCAGTTTCTCTTGAAGTATCTGCGATCAGCTGGATCGCATCTTCTGTAACGCCCTGTTCCTTCAAAGTTTCGCGGATACAATCTACAATTGCCTGGTTGGAATGGATTGCATCACTTCCACCCTTTAAGATCACCACGTTTCCTGTTTTAAAGCAAAGACCAAAAGCGTCGGCTGTTACATTTGGACGTGCCTCATAAATAATGCCGATAACGCCCAGAGGAACTCTTTTCTGTCCGATCAGCAATCCATTAGGGCGTTTTTTCATACCGGTGACTTCTCCTACGGGATCTTCCAGACCTACCAGCTGGCGAAGTCCTTCCGCCATACTTTCAATGCGTTCTTTCGTAAGAAGAAGTCTGTCTACCAGACCTTCCGGCATATGATTTGCCTTTCCGTTATTTACGTCTGTTTCATTTGCTTTCAGAAGTGTTTCTGAACATGCAACAAGATGATCTGCCACTGCAGAGAGAACCTGATTCTTTTTATCTGTAGAGATCGTCCTCAGACTGTCTTCTGCTGCCTTTGCCTTTTTTCCAAGTTCTATAAGCATTTCGTTCATTAAAGTCCTCCTGCGTTTATAATCTCATACACTGCTTTTCGGTTACCACAATTTCCGGAGAGATATCTGTAGGTTCTGTCGGAACTTCTGAGAGGATCTGAAATTCAAATGCCGCTGCGATCCGTTTCAAATCCGGATGTTTTTCCAGATATCTGTCATAAAATCCACCGCCATATCCTACTCGATGATTTTTTTTATCAAAAGCAACTCCCGGCATGATCATCAGAGCATCTTCCCATTCTACAATCTCTCCGCGTGCCGGTTCCGGAATCCCGAAATACCCCGGCTCCAGCTGGGAAAAATCGGTCAGCTTATAAAAAATCATATCCTTTCCGTCCACCTTCGGCACTGCAACTTCTTTGCCGGCCTTCCAGGCTTCTTCGATCAGAAATCCTGTCATTACTTCATGATTATAATCTGCATATACAAGAATCTGTTTTGCCTCCTGAAATTCCGGAAGTGCAGTCAGACGGTCGGTAAGCTGCCTGCTCCACTGTTCTATTTCCTGGTCACTGCATGCTTTTCTTGCAGCAAATATCTGTTTTCTAATGACTTTTTTGCTTTCCATATTTTTCACCCAGATTTGTGATACTTCCGTCATCTTCCTTGATATCGATATTATCCAGCTGATTTCTCAGATTCATACGGATCGTCGCAATATATTCCTTTCTGAGAGCATCTCTCTCTTTTTTTTCTTCTTCAGTCAGTCCGACACTTTTCGCTTTATGCGCCAAAGTGTTGATACGGTCGATCTTAACATTATCCATGTCCATTCCTCTTTCTTCTGCGTTTTATAAAAGTTTTTCGATATAATCAATGAGATAAAACTCTTCTTTTTGATTGCCTATAAAAAGTGTTCCATAACTCTTGCCTTCCAGGACTTTATGAATCACATGGAAGTCCCTTCCATTGGCAATCACCATGTCGGCACCTGCCGCAGTGGCAATTTCAGCAGCAGTAAGTTTCGTTGCCATTCCTCCGGTTCCCACTTTGCTTCCCGGTCCTTTGCCCATGCTCTTCAATTTTTCATCCAGAGTTTCTACGGTATCAATGAATCTTGCATCTGGATTTGTGTTTGGATCATCGGTAAACAGCCCGTCGATATCAGAAAGCAGAATCAGAAGATCTGCTCCGATCAAGGCTGCGATGACTGCGGAAAGGGTATCGTTGTCGCTAAAGGAATCCAGGGCTTCCAGCTCATAACTGGAAATAGAGTCGTTTTCATTGACAACCGGAATGGTGTTCATTGCAAGAAGCTCCTGAAAAGTATTTCTGGCATGCATCCGGTTCAGGTTATTGACCATGGTATTTTTTGTCATGAGAATCTGAGCTGCCATTTGATTATATTCTGCAAAAAGCTTCTGGTAGATCATCATGAGTCTGGCCTGTCCTACTGCGGAACATGCCTGCTTTATTTTTAATTCCTTTGGTTTGCCGTCAAGTCCCAGGGCAGCAGCTCCTACAGCCACTGCTCCGGAGGTGACCAGAACCACATCTTTTCCCTGGTTGTGAAGATCGCTGATCTCCCGGACCAGTACTTCCAGTTTACGCAGATCCAGTCTCCCTGTTTCTTTATGGATCAAAGAGGAGGAGCCTACTTTGATCACGATTTTCTTTTTGTCTTTCAGTAATTCTCTATAATTCATAGTTGTCTGTTTCTCCAAATTTCTGTCGTTCTTTTATCGTCTGATTCCAAGCACTTCCAGTGCCTGAGCCTGTTTTTTCTCCATTACAGCAGCTTCGTCCGGCTCCATATGGTCGTACCCCAGGAGATGGAGCATGCTGTGAGCAAAAAGAAAGCTGAATTCTCTTTCTGTACTGTGTCCATATTCCTCCGCCTGAGAAAAAACTCTGTCTACAGAGATCATCACATCTCCAAGAAGCAGTTCGTCTGTATCCAGGTCAAAATATTCATCCTGGTCTTCTACCACCGAATAATCGGCAGGCGTTTCGAACGGGATCATTGGAAATGACAGTACATCCGTAGGCGCACTGATGTTTCGAAATTCTGCATTAACACGTTTGATTTCTTCATTATCTGTGATCACCAGGTTTACAGATGCTTCATACGGACAGTTTTCACTGTCCAGGATCTGCTGTGCCACTTTGTTTGCAAGTGCGGTATAATCAATATCAAGCTGTCTGTCTGTTTCATAATCTATCTGAATCGTCATGGGGTTCTCCTAACTGCGGCGTGGTGCACGTGGCTTGGCCGGCTTTTGTTTTTTCTCATATTCATCATATGCCTGCACAATCTGCTGGACCAGAGGATGACGGACTACGTCTTTGCTGGTAAGCTGGCAGAATCCAATATCATCGATCTTTTTCAGTACCTTCATGGCAACATCAAGGCCGGAAACAGCATCTTTTGGAAGATCCTTCTGAGATGCATCACCTGTGATGATAACTTTGGAACCAAATCCAATACGAGTCAGGAACATTTTCATCTGTGCCGGTGTGGTATTCTGTGCTTCATCCAGAATGATAAACGCATTATCCAAAGTACGGCCTCGCATATAGGCAAGCGGAGCTACCTCGATCAGCCCGCGTTCCATATTTTTGGCAAAGCTGTCTGCTCCCATAATCTGATACAGAGCATCATAAAGGGGGCGAAGATAGGGATCTACTTTGCTTTGCAGGTCTCCGGGAAGAAATCCAAGCTTCTCTCCTGCTTCTATGGCCGGTCTTGTAAGGATGATCCTGCTGACTTCTTCATTACGGAAAGCTGTTACAGCCATAGCCATGGCAAGATAGGTTTTTCCGGTTCCCGCAGGTCCCACTCCAAAGACAATCATTTTTTTCCGGATCTGTTCTACATACTCTTTTTGTCCAAGGGTTTTAGGCTTTATCGGTCTGCCCTGAATGGTATTACAAATGAAATCCTTATCGATTTCTGTAAGTACCTGATTTCTTTGTTCCATTGCAAGCGCAAGTGCATAGTTTACATTCTGCCTTGTAATCGTATTTCCTCTCTGGGCCAGAACGATCAGTTCCTCGATCAGCTTCTTTGCCTGGGAGGCACTCTGTTCTGTTCCAAGTATTTTCAGCATGCCATCTCTGGATATCAAAGTGACATTTAAAGTTCTCTCGATCAGTTTCAAATGCTCGTCGAACTGTCCGAATACATTTCCTTCCACAGCGGCAGGAACTTCCAGATAAAGTTCGATAATACTGTTAGCCATTCTCAGTTGTCCTTTCCTTTGAAAGCTCCAATTGTTCTACTGGAACTTCCTTTCCGATTTTTTCAATGATCTCAAGGGTCCCGCTGCTTATGCAGGTTTTGTGATCAACCTCTATTTTAACATTATTTGCCGAGATTTGAACCCCCTTTTCCATTAAATTTTTTTCATATTCCTGTAATAGACGAAAAGCTTCGGTCTTTGCATCTTCTTTTTTACGAATGATTTTCTTTTTTTCATACTGCGTGAGTGTGATCGTTCCTGCAGAAACAGGGAGCACAAAATTCTCCGTAAGACGTAAAGGATACTCTTCCAAAAGCCGTTTCCAGCCTTTCTGCGTCGTTTCTCCCCATTCCAGATATAGATTTCCTACTTTGAGAAAGCACCCCTTTTTCTCTTTTTGCAAAGGGACTTCTTTTTCGTATTCTACAGGCAGTTCGGCATAATATGGAAGCTTCCTTTTTATGTAAATATCTGCATCTGCATGAACATACTCATAACGAAATATTTCCTGATCGTCATTTTTTAACTCCAGCCTTCCCTGTACCAGGATTTCTCCTGTTTTACAGGTATCCCCTGTTTTTTTTAAAGGAACTCCTGCCCGGGTGACCATTTTTATGATTCTTCCGCTTTTTTCAGCACAAAGACTGCAGGGAATATTTTTATCTTTTGAAACATCCGTTTGATACTTTCCTTCTTTTACAGTTATGATCAATCTTGTCCCTTTTACTTTTGCCGAAACCCAGGCGGTTTCCGGATACTCTTCCCGTATTTGTGATGCAATAGCACTGCAGCTCACCTGATTTTTACGGATACCGTGAGAAATTCCCTGATCATCCAGAAATTTCAGTATTTCCGGAGTACTATTGATTCGATTTCCTTCAATATGTATATTCCAGATTCGCCCGGACAAAAGAAAAAGCAGGATCCCGCAACACAGAATCCCTGCAAAAAAAGCCTTTCTTTTTCTGTTTTTTACAAAAAAGAAAGGCAGTCCATGTTTTTCAAGAATATGAATATGTACCTTTGTTTTCCTCCGCACAGGTCCCAGCCTGAAAAAATCTTCTACAGAAAGAAGACAGGAAAAACTGCCATCGGAGTCTTCTGTAAGATCCCAGAGAGCCATTCCCCGCGCCATACATAGATTAAAAAAGCGTTCACTTTGACCGTTACAGATACGGATCTTTACAATACCTTTTAAAAGCGGAAGGAATTTTCTCATAGATACCTCCTAGAAATCTGATATTATCCTGGAAATGCAGCCTTCTATTGTCATTTCTTCCGCAGTATACCAGAGGATTTCCAGCTTCTTTCCAAGAATTGCCAGTTTTCCTGAGTAAGTACTGATAACGATCTCTTCCTCTGTAAATTTGATGATATTTCTATAATTTTCAATGACTGCCTGTTTATGTCCGGTAAGGGTGACAATGGTTTCCCTGCAGGCAAGATCCCGGGGAACTTCAAAAGCAGTGACCAGATTTTCTCTGAACCTTTCTCTTTTTTTCTGAAATAACAAAGTACGGACCTCCCCGGCACAGAAAAAACCTTTGGCATTTCTCTTAAATCTATGCCAAAGGTTTCTGCTTTATACCTGTCGGAATAAGATCATAGAAAACCAAAGAATGGTATTGCCTCCAAGATTGTATTCCATCTGTCGGGCTTCTACAATTTCAGATGCCACAACCCCATGACTTTCCAGGCATGGGTGCATCTTTTCCGGATGTCTGCAAGGTTTTCCTTCCAGGTAGGAACACTTGTCACAAATATCACAGGATTCTGTGGAAAGGATAAACGTCTCAAAGCCTTCTTCTTTCAAAAAAGAAGCCACCTCTTCTGTAAGCGATTCATGTTCGTGTCTGGTAGACAGCATTTCCTCCATGTTCATTAAATCAGAGACTTCTGCTACACTGGAGAAAAAAACAGCTTTTTCATAAGAGTGGATTTTTTTCTCACATTCCGACAACGTACCTACTGCCGGGGGACATGCCCAGGTAGTTCCAAATCGTTCACATTCCTCCTGACATATGGTACGTACTCTTTCTCTTACGTGAATACCTTCTGTTTCCAGAATACGATATTCGTATATGGGAAACTGAGAGATGTATTCCTCAAATTTATCAATATTCAGCTGTATCGACATATTTTTTCCTTTCTGTTGATTTTTCTTTACAGGTAAAAAATCAATCCATAATGATCAGAGCCATAAATACCAGGTCTTCTTCTCCTGAATTTGTCATAGCATGACCTTTTCCATCTGGAGTAAAAGTCATATCGCCTGCCTGAACCATGCGAAGTTCTCCATTATCACTGTAGATTCCTTTTCCGGAAAGAATATAGTAAGTTTCACTTTCTCCATGATGTTCATGGAATCCAAGGGAACAGCCGGGTTCCAAAGTAACCTCTGCATAAAGACGGCATTTTCCGTTTAACTGCTGTTCATTCAGAATCCGTTTGATCAGTACATGACCTTCTCCGCCGTTCATATTTTCCACGCGAGTTGTTTCCATAGTAGATATCCTCCTTTAGTAAGTGATCCTGAAAAATTCAGAGATCGTAATCATTTATGATAGGGTTCGTTATTCAGGATACGGTATCCTCTGTAGATCTGCTCTAAAAGGATCATCTGCATCAGTTGATGAGGGAAAGTCATTTTGGAGAAACAGAGCTTGAAATCAGCCCGTTTCAGAATTTGATCACTAAGTCCAAGGGAGCCGCCAATCACAAAGTCGATCGTACTTTTACCTTCGACTCCTAACTGACCGAGTTTCTCTGACAATTCAACAGAATCCAGCATTTTTCCGTCCAGGGCAAGAGCAATGACATAATCCTGATCTCGGATATGCTTCATCAGCCGCTCACCTTCTGTGTTTTTTATTTGCTCATTTAAGGCATCCGATGCCTTATCAGGCGTTTTTTCATCTGTCACCTGGCAAAAGGTAAGTTTACAGTATCTGCTTAAGCGTTTAGCATATTCCTGGATACCTGCAGTAAGATATTTTTCTTTTATTTTTCCAACTGATAAAATCCGGATCTCCATATTCGTTCAGATATTCTCCTTTTTGCTTGTTCAAAGACATTCTTCAATATAATTCTGAAATTCCTCCATAGACATGAGGACCTTTCTGGGTTTGGTTCCTTCTTCCGGACCGACTACCCCGGCATCACAAAGCTGATCCATAATACGCGCCGCCCGGTTAAAACCGATCTTAAACATACGCTGGAGCATGCCGATCGATGCTTTCTCTTTATCAATGATAAACTTACCTGCTTCTTCAAAGTAAACGTCCCGTTCCTCATTGCCGGAGACTGCACCGGAAAGTGCCACCGTATTGACCTGCTGTTCGATCTGAGAGTCATATTCCACAGCTGGATTTTTGCTGGAAAGAAACTCAACAATGCTGCTGACTTCCTCATCAGAAACAAAAGCACCCTGAAGCCGTACCGGTTTCTGATATCCTTGCGGATAAAACAGCATATCTCCTTTTCCCAAAAGTTTTTCTGCCCCGTTCATATCCAGGATCGTTCTGGAATCCACACCGGAAGATACAGAAAACGCAATCCTGGAAGGCATGTTTGCCTTGATCAGTCCGGTGATGACATTGACAGAAGGTCTCTGAGTTGCAATGATCAGATGGATGCCTGCTGCACGGGCCAGCTGTGCCAGGCGGCAGATTGCATCTTCCACCTCTCCTGGAGCCACCATCATAAGATCTGCAAGCTCGTCAACAATGATCACGATCTGAGGGATTTTTTCCGGAGGAGTCTCACCTTCCGGAATACGCATACCTTCTACTTTACGATTGTATTCTTCCAGATTTCTTACATTAAATTCCGCAAAGGTATTGTAACGGTTCATCATTTCTGTGACCGCCCAGTTCAAAGCACCTGCTGCTTTTTTGGGATCCGTGACCACAGGAATAAAAAGGTGGGGAATTCCATTATAAACACTTAGCTCAACCACCTTTGGATCGATCATGATCAGCTTCACGTCATCGGGAGAAGCCTTATACAAAAGACTGACGATCAGAGTATTGATACAGACAGATTTACCAGAGCCTGTAGCGCCTGCGATCAAAAGATGCGGCATTTTGGCAATATCTGTGACTACCGGTTTTCCGGCAATATCCTTACCTACAGCAAAAGACAAAGTAGATCGAGCCCCCTGAAATTCCTGAGACTGAAGGATTTCCCTCAGCATTACTGCCTGATTTTCTTTATTGGGAACCTCAATTCCCACTGCCGCCTTTCCCGGGATAGGAGCTTCGATCCGGATGTCCGGTGTAGCAAGGTTCAGTTTAATATCATCTGCAAGTCCTACGATACGGCTGACTTTTACACCCATTTCCGGCTGAAGCTCGTATCTGGTAACAGTAGGTCCGCAGCTTACATTTGTGACAGTTACATTTACTCCGAAATTATGCAGGGTATCCTGAAGCTTCTGAGCGGTTTTACGAAGATGCGCGTCGGAATCTCCCTGTGTTTTACCACTTCCTCTCTTTAAAAGCTTCAAAGGCGGATAATGGTATTCTTTTTTTACAGCAGCTGCTTTTGTAGAGATTTCTTTCTGGATATTCTGAATTCCACTCTCAATCTCCTCTTTGGAAGATTTTGGATTTTTGTGAGGCTGAGAAGTCTCCTGGACAGTCTCCGATTTTGGGGCAGGAGTTTCTGTGCCGTCAAAATCCAGCGCTTCTGCCGGAGAAACCTCATCAAAAAGATCTGGTCCGGCTACAGGTTCTTCCGGAGCAGATTCTGCTCTGTGAATCTGGAATTCAAGCTGGCCTTTTCCGGTTTCTGTTGCACCTATCACAAAATCCTCGGCAGAAGCAGCCTCTTCGGAATCTGCGGCAGGTTCTGCTGCCGACACTGTAAGGGCAGGTTTGGGGGCTTCCAGTTTTGTACCTTCCAGAAAGCCATGTGTTTCTAAAGGCAGGGAACCTTGAACAGACTGACGGGCTGCTGCCTCTTCGTTTTCTGCTTCCATAGCCTGAGCAGCTTTTTTCTCCGCCTCAAGAGTTTCTTCAAGACGACGGATTCTTTCTGCCTGACGGAGTTCTCTTTTCTGTCGCTTTTCCTGCTCCCGGATCTCTTTTTTCAGGTCTCTCTCCGGCTGCCCTTCCATATAAAGCTCATGACCGCCTTTTACCAGGCCAAGGATCTTGTCCCATATCTTAAAAATAAAATCAAAAAAGGATCTCTGTGTAATTAGAATCAGCGAAATCAGCATCACTGCTACAATGATAATATATCCTCCGGCGATTCCAAATGCCTGAGTCGTGGACATACAGATGGCACCGCCTATGATGCCTCCTCCGGTATGATATTCCGCGCAAAGATGATAATAATCAGAAAGTGTAGTACTCTGGATATAGCCTTCTGTAAGAAGCTGAACAAATCCACATACAAAAATAAAAAATACAAGCGCTGCCAGAAGTTTTTTGTAAGCAAGCCGATTATGTCTGTTTGACATAAAAAAAGCTGCTCCTACAAAAAGAAATACCGGAAAGACATATGCCGGAAGTCCCATGACTCCAAAGCAGACCGTACTGATCTGCTCTCCCACCGTTCCCCCGAATCCAAGATTACTAAGTACCAGGATCATAGATGCAGCCAAAATGATCAGAAGTATGATCTCTGTCTGGAATCCACTGGTAACTCCCTGTTTTTTGGAAGTACTTTTTTTTCTGGCTGTAGTTTTTCTAGTTGTTTTTGTGGTTCCTTTTTTTCCTGTCTGATTTTTTGCTGCTGCCATGTTCAGGCACCCCTCCTACTTAAACTGATGATCTATAACATATAATTTCCCACTAATACGGCAAATCCAACGATAAAACAATAATACGCAAAATACCGGAACTGTATCCGGTTCACAAGCTTGAGCAGTATTCTGCATGTAAAATATCCTACGACAGCAGAAACGATCATCCCCAGTACATAGGTAAATCCCAATCCTATTGTCATATCACTGGAGCCAAACTGTCCCAGCTCCATGCATAGCGCACCAATAATGGCAGGCACGGAAAGAATATAAGAGTATTTTACTGCAAAGCTGCGGGTAAATCCGCTCATTAATCCCGCACTGATCGTAAGTCCGCTTCTGGACAGGCCCGGAAATACAGAGATTCCCTGACAGATGCCGATCCACATAGCATTTCCAAAGTCTGCATCACGCGCAGCCTTGTGACCGCCAAGCTGACTGAAATCCACCACGAGAAGAAGAATCCCTGTGATCAGGATTCCTGCACCAGGAATGAGCTTAGACTGTGATGCAAGGTCTGCCAACCTGCGGGCTGTATAGCCCAGCAGTGCGGTAGGAATCATAGAAACCCAGATCAAAACTGCAAATTTTTTATAGGTACTGCTGATGATCTTTGCATAGTGCAGCCTGTCTCCGGTTCGCCGATTGTGGATGTAAAGAGACAGATTGCCTACCAGATCACTTAGCATATCCAAGGTTTCCAGACCAATTCTAATAATGTCTTTGCGGAAGGTCAGAATCACAGCAGCAAGTGTGCCAAAGTGAAGCATAGTTTCCAGAAGAAGTCCAGGACCTCTCTCCATTCCCATAAGATCCTGGATCACGCAAAGATGACCAAAACTGCTTACCGGAAGAAATTCCATTATTCCCTGTATCACTGCCAATAAAACTATATATAATACCGTCATAATTTTATCCTTTTCTTTCGTCGGTTTTCTATAAACGACCGGAAAACTGCCGTCCATTCCCTGTAAAGCCCTGAAACACAAAGTGTTTTCCCTGCTTTTGCTGTATCAGTATATCACAGTTCTGAAAAAGTTACAAGAGAGCGAGCAAAAAATCGAACATGTGAGCGATAAAAAGAGACCGGAAAACTCCGGTCCCTTAATTCTTATGTTATTTAGTTTGCATGAGGTAATCTTGCATCAATCATATTCATAAGATGATCTGTAGAGCGAAGCGGTGCAACAAATGCTGCATCTTCTACAGCAACCAGTTTCGCATTTTCACATGTAAGAACTCCGCCATAGATCTCGCCCATTTCTGCATAACGGTAAACAGGAAGTTTATCGTTCATTTCATCAGAGATATCTTCGATGTCATCAAATGGCATTTCCACTTCATATACATGAGCCAGTTCTGCTGCAACTTCCCAGTTGGAGAATACAACATCTTCTTCGATAGCCTGTTCTACCACCTGAAGTCTGCGCTCTGTATTTGTGAAGGTACCATATGTAGATGCAAATCCGGTTCCCGGAATTACAACATCAGCAAGTTTGGCTGCTTCTGTCATATGAGTATCGCAAACCATCAGGAATACCAGCTCTTTGAGAAGTGCCGGATCCGGATCTTCTCCAAATACCAGAAGTGCTTTTACGCCTTCCATTGCTTCTGCACCTGCAGTGATGCCCAGATCAATAATACCCTGGCTGTTGTTCTTTGCTTTCAGCATAAGGATACCGTCACGGGCTTTTCCGATATGGCCGGAAACAACTGCGATGTCACCCAGAAGTGCTGCAGCCTCAGTAGTTACAACATTCTGCTGGAATACGATCATTGCTTTCTTGGCATTTGCATACAGCTCTGCAACCTCTTTTGCTTCTTCGGATACGGAAGCATTGTCTACAGAAGCCTTGAATGCATCAAAGCCTTCTACTCCTGTGCCTTTGCCCATATCTGCCAGTGCTTTTGCAACGCCCTTGAAGAATCCAAGACTGTTGTCTGTCTCAACTGTCTTATAAACGAAGCCCATATGATCCTGTGCATATCCTTCCGGATTTACAAGGATAACTTTGGCACCGTTCTTAGCTGCCTGTTTCAGTTTCAGACGGATGATCTGATTTTCTTTTGCAATAAATCCTGCACAAATGATCACCTCTGCAGAAAGAAGCTCATTGATGGTGTTTGGTGTTGCATTTACGCCAAGAACCTTCTCAAGTCCGTTCTCTCTGTTGTTAAAGCAAAGTGTCTTAGCGCCGATAGAATCTGCAAAGCTCTTGATCACATATGCTTCTTCATTTGTATATCTGTCAGAAATTGCTACTGCTACTGCATTTCTGCCATATTTAGCTGCAAGAGCTTCTGCTTTCTTAGTCGTAAGGACAAATGCCTCATGGTAATCTACCTCAGTAAGCTCTCCGTCTTTTCTTGCCATTGGCTCAAGAAGCTTGCCTTCCATTACGGAGCAGTCAAAGCCAAATTTACCTCTTCCGCAGAGAAGTCCCTTATTGACAGCACCCTCTCTGTCCGGTGCAGCTTTTACAAGCATATCGCCGTAAGTCTCCAGATGCATGGAGCATCCAACAGAACAGTATGCACAGGTAGTATCTGTAACATCTGTATCAAGCGGAACAGATTTTTCCAGAGTCAGGTTTTCCTGAAGTGCGCCTGTCGGACAAACGCTTATACACTGACCGCAGGAGATACATCCTGTCTCAGAAAGCGGCTGCTCAAGTGCAGGCATAACAACTGTGTCAAATCCACGTTTTACAAGGCCGAGGGCACCTACTCCCATAACCTCGTCACAGGCACGTACACAAAGTCCGCAGAGGATACATTTGTTTGGATCTCTCAGGATGAACGGATGCTCATCATGGAATTCCACTTCATTGATATCTCCTGCCAGACGGTCAGGATCCACATTGTACATGTTTGCGTAGGAAATAAGTTTACATTCGAAGTAATCCTTACATCCGCACTCAAGACAACGATGAGCCTCTTCCACTGCCTGCTCTTCATCATATCCGAATACAACCTCTGTGAAGTTGTCTTTTCTTTCTTCTGCGTTCAGCTGTTCCATAGTCGGACGGCACATTCTTTCACGGTCTTCAAAAGTAGCCGGAGTAACGTCCTTCTTGGTTACATAATAGTTCGGCTCGTATTTGATCTCTTCTCCGCGAAGATAAGCATCTACGATCAGGTAGCTCTTCTTTGCATCGCCGATAGATTCAACTGCGATGGAAATCTTATCGTTACCGCAGTCACCGCCGGCAAACACGCCCGGAAGCGCTGTCATATAGGTATCCTTATCGTATACAAGGCCGCCTTTTCTTGTAAGCTCAACGCCTTCCATTCCTTCTGCGTTTACTCGCTGTCCAATAGCCAGGATAACAGTATCTACATCAATAGTTTCTGTCTTGCCTTCTACCGGAACCGGTGCGCGACGGCCGGAAGCATCCGGCTCACCAAGCTCCATAACCTGAAGTACCATCTGACGGCAATGTCCGTTTTCGTCAGAAATGATCTCAAGAGGATTGGTCAGGTTCAGGAAAATTACGCCCTCTTCCTCTGCCTCTTCGATCTCGATCATATCTGCAGGCATCTCGTCTTTTGTTCTTCTGTAAATATTGTAAACCTTGTCAGCGCCAAGACGTACTGCAGTACGGCAGGCATCCATAGCTGTGTTACCGCCGCCGACGATAGCAACATTTTTGCCAAGGTCAATGTCTTCGTTGCGGACAACCTTACGAAGGAAATCGATACCACCGATCACGCCTTCTGCATCCTCGCCTTTGCAGCGGACACCGGTAGATACCCATGCACCGATACCTACGCAGACAGCGTCATAATCTCTGCGGATAGTCTCAAAAGAGATGTCTTCGCCGATCTTGGTGTTCGTGATCATGGTAACACCCATTTTTTCAAGAACAGCGATTTCTTCATCCAGAACTTCCTTCGGAAGACGATACTCCGGAATACCATAGCGGAGCATACCGCCAAGCTTTGGCATTGCCTCATAAATAGTAATGTCATGACCAAGCTGACGAAGGAAATATGCCATGGAGATACCGTAAGGACCACCACCGATGATGGCAACATTCTTACCTGTATCCGGCTCGCACTCCGGAACAAATGGATCTTCGCCGAATTCGTCTGTATCTGCTGCAAATCTCTTCAGATTTGCGATAGCGATCGGCTCGTCTACCAGACCGCGACGGCAGGCTGTCTCACATGGATGAGGACAGACACGTCCGATTGCGCCCGGAAGCGGAATGTTGTCTCTGATCAGTTTAATTGCTTCTTCATACTGGCCGTTTGCGATCAGACCTACATATCCCTGACAGTCTGTTCCTGCCGGACATGCAAGCATACATGGCGGACGGCAGTCGCCTTTGTGGTTGGAAAGAAGAAGCTCCAGGTTTGTTTTTCTGGATTCAATAACGCGTGGTGTATTGGTATGGATGATCATATTCGGTGCAATCTCTGTTGCACAGGCTTTCCAAAGCTTCGGATTGCCTTCCATTTCTACCATACAAAGACCACATGCACCGTAGATTTCAGTTCTTTCATCATAGCAAAGAGTAGGGATAAAAATATCGTTCTCTTTGCAGACATCAAGAATGGTCTGTCCGGGAAGTCCGTAGACCTCTTTTCCGTCGATATTTAATCTGTATTTATTCACAGTCTATACCTCCTATTAAACTCTCTTTACTGCACCAAATTTACAGGATTCTTCACACTTGCCGCACTTAATGCAGATAGCCGGATCGATCTTATGCTGCTGTTTCTTCTCGCCGCTGATCGCTCCTACCGGGCAGTGTCTTGCACAGGCGGTACAGCCCTTGCAGTCCTCTGTGATCTCATAGTGAATAAGAGCCTTACAGGATTTTGCAGTACATTTATGATTGTAAATATGATCCTCATACTCATTGCGGAAGTATTTCAGAGTAGTCAGTACCGGGTTCGGAGCAGTCTGTCCAAGTCCGCACATAGCGCCGTCCTTAATCTTTGCTGCCAGTTCTTCCAGAAGTTCGATATCTCCGTCACGGCCCTCGCCTTTTGTGATTCTTTCCAGAATCTCCAGCATTCTCTTGGTACCGATACGGCAGTAGTTACATTTACCGCAGGATTCTTTCTTAGTAAAGTCAAGGAAGAAGCGGGCCATATCTACCATACAGGTATCCTCATCCATAACGATCATACCGCCGGAACCAACGATGGCACCTGTTTTATTGATATCTTCATAGGTAACCGGAGTGTCGATCAGTTCTGCCGGAATACATCCGCCGGATGGACCACCCATCTGAACAGCCTTAAATTCTTTATCATTCTTGATTCCGCCGCCGATGTTGTAGATAACTTCTTTCAGGGTCATTCCCATAGGAACTTCTACAAGACCGCCCTTCTTGATCTTACCTGCAAGGGCGAATACCTTGGAGCCTTTGGACTTCTCGGCACCTCTGTCAGCAAATGCCTGACCGCCGTTTGCAATGATCCATGCAACGTTTGCATAGGTTTCTACGTTATTGATGTTGGTCGGAAGCTTCCAGTATCCCTTCGCAGCCGGGAACGGAGGTTTCAGACGCGGCATACCTCTCTCGCCTTCCAGAGAAGCGATCAGAGCGGTCTCCTCACCACATACGAATGCACCAGCACCTGCTTTGATGCGGATATCAAAATTAAAATCTGTACCAAACAGATTCTTTCCTAAATAGCCTTTTTCTCTGGCCTGTGCCATAGCAATCTCCAGACGTACGATTGCAAGCGGATACTCAGCACGGCAGTAGATGATACCTTCTGTAGCTCCGGCAGCAAAACCGCCAATGATCATACCTTCCAGAAGGGAGTGTGGATCGCCCTCAAGTACGGAACGGTCCATGAATGCACCCGGGTCACCCTCGTCTGCATTACATACCATATATTTCTGTGCGCCTTTGTTGGATTTGATGGCATTCCATTTGAACCATGTCGGGAAGCCGGCGCCTCCACGTCCGCGAAGTCCGGAAACTTTGATCTCCTCGATTACTTCGTCCGGAGTCATGGATGTGATAACTTTGCGTGCCGCCTCATAACCACCGGTAGCTATGTATTCTTCAATCTTCTCCGGATTGATCTGTCCACAGTTGCGGAGAACGATTCTCTGCTGCTGTGAAAGGAAAGCTTCATCCTCAGCCGGGATCGCATATTCTTCTACCGGTTTGCCGCCCATCAGGTGTTCTTCCACGATGCGCTCTACTTTATCAGTTGTACATTTGACATATCTAGTCTCAAGAGCACCTTCATCGTTATATACGTCAACGATAGGCTCCAGATAACAGGTACCGATACATCCTGTTTTGTCGATCACGACATTTGTAAGATTTTTTTCTGCTACGATGCGCTGAAACTCATCAGAGGTCTTCTTCGCTCCGGTAGCAATACCACAGCTGCCTTGTCCTACAACAACTTTCATATCTCTACCTCCTATGCGTTTTTCGCTTTATAATCGTCAAGAATCTTCTTAACGGAAGATTTGGTCAGGTTTCCATATGTTTCTTCACCATCTGCTGATTTCACCATCATAACAGGGGCCAGAGAACAGCATCCAAGACATGCCACATTGTTCAGTGTAAACAGACCGTCTTCTGTTGTCTCTCCGTCTTTGATCCCAAGGTGTTCGCAAACAGCCTCCTCGATCATGTCAGAACCGTTTACATGGCAGGCAGTACCTTTGCAGAGCATGATAAGGTATTTGCCGATCGGCTGTAAGCGGAACTGTGCATAGAACGTTGCCACACCATAGATCTTGGCAGGCATGATCCCGGTTCTTTCTGCGATGTAGTTGATCGCATCCATGGAAAGATAGCCGTAGATATCCTGAGTCTGCTGAAGAATAGTGATCAGACTTCCCGGTACCTTAGCGTATTTCTCAAGCACCGGAGCCAGCTCAGCGAATGATCCGTTGTCACTGTTCTGACATCCACACGTATTGCTCATATGATTGTCCCTCCTATATAAAATAAAATAAACTGCTCATTCTATGGTATTATATCACAAAAGGAAGGACAATCAAAGGAAAAACTACAGGATTTTTCATAATTTGTTAAAAAAGTGACTAATTTAGAAAGGGATTTACTTTTTTCTTCCTCTCCTTACGGGCATCAATCAGTTCATAAAGCTTGGCAAGGGCTTCCTTCATACCTCCGACCTCGTCGATCAGCCCTTCCTCCACCGCCTCTTTTCCTTCCAGCATAGTTCCTACATCTTTTACCAGCTGAGTGGTGTCCAGCATAAGCTCCTCCAGTCGTTTCTGCGTTGTATGGGAATGACTTGCAATAAAATTTGTGATCCGGTCCTGGATTTTTTCCATGTTGCGATAGGTCTGGGCAACGCCAATGAACATTCCACTGGATCGTACCGGATGGATCACCATCGTTGCACTGGGTACCACAAAGGAATAATCTGCCGAAACCGCCATTGGAACTCCAATCGAGTGACCGCCGCCAAGAACCAGGGATACGGTTGGAATACTCAGAGATGCGATCATTTCCGCAATGGCAAGTCCCGCTTCCACATCTCCGCCTACGGTATTAAGAAGGATCAGAAGTCCTTCGATTTCTTTATCGTCCTCTACCATGGCAAGTTTCGGCAATACATGTTCATATTTGGTGGTTTTACTCTGAGACGGTGCAGACTCATGTCCCTCTACCTCTCCTATAATAGTCAGAAGTTCTACTCTGCGTTTTTCAGGGTTCTTGTCCAGAGTCACCTGCCCCATTTCACGAATCTGGTCATTCTGTTGATCCGTTTCTTTTAACTCAAACTCCTTTTGCTCTGTATTTTCCATATTATAAGAATCATATTTTTCCAATTCTCAATACCTCCATGTATGCGAGCAGTTCGGAATTATTATGCACCATTTGCTTTCGTATTATGTATGGAAGAAATACATGCAAAAAGAGTATAAAACCTTAATAATCCAGTAGGCTTTACACTCTTTCGGAGACTCCGGGTTATGCTATTTTCGCTTTAATCTCTGCAATTTCTTTTTGCATATCATTATACATTTTCAAAAGCAGCGAAGTGTTATCTGTTTCCAGTCTGTCGATTCTGTAGAATTGTTTCAGTTCATCCAGATTTTCCTGTGTTTTCTCGATGTCTTTCTCCAAATGTGTCTGTACCCTGTCAAGTTCACTAAGTATCAGATTTTCAGAATGTGTAATCTTTTCATCCATCTTCTGCTCGATCTCGGCAATTCTTACGTCAACCTTCTTGAGGACGTTCTGCTCGGTTTCGGCAATTCTTACATCGACCTTCTCAAGGATGTTCTGCTCAGTTTCGGCAATTCTTACGTCAACCTTCTTGAGGATGTTCTGTTCGGTTTCGGCAATTCTTACGTCAACCTTCTTGAGGATGTTCTGTTCGGTTTCGGCAATTCTTACGTCAACCTTCTTGAGGATGTTCTGTTCGGTTTCGGCAATTCTTACATCGACCTTCTCAAGGATGTTCTGCTCAGTTTCGGCAATTCTTACATCGACCTTCTCAAGGATGTTCTGCTCAGTTTCGGCAATTCTTACATCGACCTTCTCAAGGATATTCTGCTCGGTTTCGGTCAGTCTTATATCTACTTTATTTAGGATGTTCTGTTCGGTTTCTTTTACAACACCCTGCATCATATTTTTCAGGATTTCGATATCATTATGGTCTAACATTGTGTATTCCTCCCTGTTTACATACAGTCTGTACAACCCATATCTATATCAGTAGAGATATTATAGCACCTCAAGAGTGTAAAGTCTATTCAATTATCAAGGTTCCGTTGAGTTTCTATTTTATTTGTCTGCTGATTGTATTGAACTGAAATGCAGAAATGAGTATGTCACACTACATACTGTAAGAAAATCAGAATTGATCCTAATGTATAGTATCAAAAATTTCAGCACCTATCAGATAAGGCTCTTTTTATTTTAACATACTGTCTTCCTTATGGCAAGCATTCTTATCTCAAAAGTATAGCATCACCGGAACGCTTTTCTACACAAAAAGCATCACTGAAATTATATAAAAACAGCCCTCAGCTCCCCTGTTTCAAGGGTTTGAGGGCTGTTCTCAATTATTCATCCCAGTTGTGCCATACGTCGGTGACGTCGTCATCCTCATCAAGGAGATCCAGTGTTTTCTGAAGGTTCTTGATGTCTTTTTCGTCAGTAAGTTCTACATAAGTCTGAGGAACCATGGCAACCTGAGCTTCCAGCATAGGTACACCGGCAGCTTCCAGAGCCTCTCTGACTGCACTGAAATCATCCGGTGCTGTGATTACCTCGAAGCTGTCCTCTTCTTCGCTGAAATCCTCTGCTCCTGCGTCCAGAGCAACCATCATCAGTTCGTCCGCATCCATTTCGCACTCTTCTTTGTCGATAATGATCTGTCCCTTCTGATCGAACATGAAAGATACGCATCCCTGTGTTCCAATGCTTCCATAACCCTTTGTAAAGGCATTTCTCACATTGCTGGCAGTACGGTTTTTGTTGTCAGTCAGTGTTTCTACGATGATAGCAACTCCATTTGGTCCATATCCTTCGTATGTAGCATGCTCATAGTTGTCTGCAGAATCTGCACCTGCCGCTTTTTTGATTCCACGTTCAATGGTATCGTTAGGCATATTATTTGCTTTTGCTTTAGCGATCACGTCACGAAGCTTGCTGTTGTTGTTTGGATCCGGTCCGCCTGCTTTTACAGCCATAACGATCTCTCGTCCGATCACGGTAAAGATCTTACCTTTTTTGGCGTCGTTTTTCTCCTTCTTATGCTTTATGTTTGCAAATTTTGAATGTCCTGACATAACTTACTTTCTCCTTTTGTGTCATTTTCGTTTATTATTTTATTTTTTCGGCCCGCACCTTTCCGATCGTCCTGTGACCAAGGGAAATGATCTTAAATCGGTAACCGTTTGCAACAAGTTCTTTTTCCAGATCTGCCTCTGTAGGGATGTGCCCTAGCATTTCCGTAAGGAAACCGTTTAACGTGATCACTTCTACATGACCAAAACTGATCCCCAGCTCTTCTTCCACATCCTCAAGTTCTGCAAATCCATCGATTAAAATACTGTTATCTGTCTGTGTCCGGATGGCAATGTCTTCATCCTCATCATATTCGTCCAGGATCTCTCCTACAATCTCTTCCAGGATATCCTCCATGGTAACGATTCCCTCTGTCTGTCCATATTCATCCACTACAACTGCCATATGCGTCTGTTTCAGCTGCATTGTACGGAACAGATTGCTGATGCTGGCCGATTCCGGAACAAAATCCGCCTTTCGGATCAGCCCTGGAAGCTCTTTTAATGGTTTAAACTTGGCCCATGGATTCTGGGTCATGAATTTCAGAGCATCTTTATAGTGAATCAGACCCTGGATATCATCCATGTCCTCCGCATAAACCGGATAACGGGAGTTCCCCTCCTCCAACATTTCATCTATGACATCTTTTAGAAAACGTTCCTGGTCAAAGCCTACCACTGCGGTTCTGTGGGTCATAATATCACCCACCTTAGTTTCATTAAAGGAAATGATATTTTGTATCATCTCCGCCTCATTTTTTTCAATGACACCCTGTTCGTGAGCTTCATCTACAATAGAAATGATCTCCTCCTCTGTTACGGCTTCCTGCTGTTCGCGCAGCCCTACTCCAAAGATCACAGCGGTCATTCTTGCAAGTGCAGTGACCAGCAGCGTAAGTGGCCACAAAACAGTAACCACTGCATTTATAAGTCGTATATAACGGAAGGCATACCGCTGAGAACGGTAATTTCCAATCCGGCGGAACATCAGGATCCCGAAAGAAGCAAGGATCATAACACAGAGAATGGAGATCAGCACCAATGCCGGAAGCTGATCTATGTAGCGATGTGACATCTGCGCAAGCATGGGAACAAGAAAAACACCCATAAAAATTCCCGATGCCGTCACCATAAGAGGAATGGCGTTTACATAGCGCACAGGTTCCTCCAGAAGTCTTTTCAGAAGAATCGCTTTTTTATTCCCATCTTCTGCCATTTTCTGTATTTCACTTTGACTTAAGTTTCTCACTGCCGCAGCAAATCCATAAAAGATTCCGTTCAGCAGAATCAGCAAAATTAAAACGATCAGCCCCCACAGGGGCCATCGACTACCATCGTCCATTTAGTATTTCCTTTCTTTTTCACAATCTGTCAGCTGTCAGTCATAGCTCCAGACTCGCATAATTACTGCTAAAATATAGCACTTTCCTATTGATTCGTCAAGGATTCCCGCCTATTATCCTAAAAACTGTATGAACCATTTTTGATAATGTCCTAATATACCACAAATGAAAATGTCCCAATGAGGTATAATGCTTCCATCAGCAGATGGAGGTGACCATTATTAAAAAGGTGGAATTATCAATGGATGAAC
>Ga0129308_1000493_pt1 | contig 57717 bp, 61 predicted proteins | sample L827metagenome_FD_94440 | JGI IMG/M metagenome (GOLD analysis project Ga0129308, IMG submission 94440) | Ring-tailed lemur group fecal microbial communities from Wisconsin, USA - L827 metagenome | ecosystem: Host-associated > Mammals > Digestive system > Large intestine > Fecal | place: USA...
CAACTCCATTATAAACGGAAAGGTGATTGTTTTGTATAACTTCTTTCTTTCTACCCGCATAGCAGGTAGTTTTTTGTTTCGTACATTTCATGTACTCAACCGACTAAAGTCAAAAGCATTAAATAAAACAGATGATTTTCTTAAAAATCATCTGTTTTATTAAGTTCTGATATTATAAATTAAACAAAAGCATGATCAATTTGAATAACACAAAAATAATTTTTATTGATTTGTTGAACTTTATTTATAATTTGTTTTTTTAATTCTTTATGAGAAATTTCATCTCCTGTTGGTAACAAAACATCAAAAATCAAATTTGTATGAGTTGGACCACTCACAATTCTAAAATCATGAATACTATATTTTTCATTAATTTCGGTAATAATGACTTTGACCTTTTCACGCAGTTCATTAGTTAAAGCATCATCCATATCAATAGGATCCATATGAATCGTTGTTAAAATATGAAATTGATTTAAAAGTTCTCTTTCAATAAGATCAATCTGGTCATGAATCAGCATAATATCTTTATGACAATCAACTTCAGCATGAAAAGTCATATACTGTCTACCTGGACCATAGTCATGCATCATAAAATCATGAATTCCTATCACTTGATCAAAAGACATAACATATTTATAAATTTTATCAACAAGTTCCTTATCAGGTGCCTGTCCTAATAATGGATTCACTGTATCTTTGAAAATATCAATTCCTGCCTTTAAAACAAATAATGAGACACAAACACCTATGATTCCATCTAAAGGCAAATCTGTTACCAGACTTAAACATAATGATATGAGCGTTGCTAGGGTTGTTAAAACATCATTAAAACTATCCTGTGCAGCAGCCTTTAAGGATGTTGATTGAATGGTTTCTCCAGCTTTCTTGTTAAATGAAGCCATCCATAATTTCATGAAAATAGACACGATAAGAACAATAACAGCACTTATTTGAAAATTTAAATTTTCTGGATTGATCATTTTCATAACAGATTCCTTTAATGAAGAAAAAGCGACCAATATAATCAAAAATGCAATCACTAATCCTGTAATATATTCATAACGTCCATGTCCATAAGGATGATCACTATCAGGATGTTTTCCAGCCATTTTAAATCCAAAAAGTGTTGCCATATTACTTCCCATATCGGATAAGTTGTTCAAACCATCAGCTTGAATGGCAACAGAATGTGTTACAAAACCAATAATAAGCTTAAATACAACCATAATGCCATTACAAATAATGGATAAAATACTACATAAAGTTCCATAGTGCTCTCTGACATGAGTATCAGACACATTTTGATAATTCTTAATAAATTTTGTCACTAACCATTGAAACATAAAAACCTCCTCATATAAAAAGAGAGACTCTCTTTAAAAGATATGAGTCATCTTTTTGAGATATACGTCTCTTCCCTTTCTTTCAATTAATTCCTTTGCTTCTAATTCGTCAAGATATCCATCAATTTTTTCTTTATCAACCTTTTTATTCGCTAGATCCTGTAGAACTGTCACCATTTCTGGATGATCATCTTTAATAAAAGCTTGTCCTTCTCTATCATAAGATGGACTCTTTAACATGACATTTAAACAAGCCACATAAGCCCATTTCACTTCCAAACGAATCAATTTATACTGCATTGTATCAAATAAAGCACTAGGAATATAGTAGTGTTCCCTTTGCTTTCTTAATTCTTCAATGTCTTCTCTACAATAACAAATCACCTTTTATTCCTCCCTATGTTCATTTATTATAACATCTCTTGTACGTTTTGTAAAAGTCGATACATCATCAAATCCAATACGTTGATATTCTTTGACCACTTCCTCAACATGTTCACCAATACGATCACTTGTATGAGAATCTGTACCAACTGTCACAATTCTTCCACCCAAATCATAATATCTTTGAACCTGTTCAAAAGATGGAAAACCACAAGTCCGTCTTTCACGATAGCCTGATGTGTTCACTTCAATGCCTTTTCCCTTTTGAATTAATACCTTAAAAATTTCATCAATAATATCTTGATATTTTTCATGTTCGACACGCTTATCCTCATAAGGACCATAACGACAAATATAATCCAAGTGCCCTAAACAATTAAAACAATCAAATATTTTCACACACTCTAAAGTATTCATAAAAAATTCACGATGAGCTTCTTCCTTACTTTTTCCATCAAAAAATTGAGCAGGATCATAAAATTCTGTTTGATGAATGACATGAATAGAACCAATCACATAATCATAATCATGAAGATTTAGAAAATCCTCAATCTCATTTTGAAATTCTACATCTAAGCCCATCTCTATTCCTATTTTAACCTTTATTTTATCTGCGTATTCACTCTGTAAAGACTTTAATTCAGCAAAATAAGCATTAGCATCTAAATCAAATGGGCACCCAGGATATTCAAAATCTTTATGATCTGTAAAACAGATTTCATCAAGTCCCATGGCAATAGCTTGTTCAATATGTTCTCTAGGACTCGCTTCGCTATCTGCTGAAAAATGTGTATGCATATGATAATCAATCTTTCTCATAACAACCTCCAATTTTATCTATTCTAACATCTCTCATCAAATATGAAAAGATGTTTTTCTGTGCGTACTTTTAAAAACAATGATATGTTTATACGTCTTTGTCTATACCTAACTCTCTAGGTAAGAATCTTGGACAAACATTTTCAGAAGATGTAATGACACTTGCTGCTAATTGTGTACCAATTTGAACAGCTTCTGTCAATGTTTTTCCATAAGTCAAACCTATTGAAAGACCAGAACAAAAAGCATCTCCAGCACCTGTTGTATCTTTTACATGGACCTTTTTTGGTAAACAAATACCTGATTCACCTTGATTATTCACATAGATGCTCCCTTTAGACCCCATGGTTACAACCATTCCTTTCATTTGACTAGCAGCAACTTTTTCCTTAATAATCGCTAACAAGTCTTTTGGACTTTTCTTAGAATAATCTTCCGTAAAAAATTGTCCTGCTTCTATCTCATTGCATACTAAACAGTCAAATTCCTTTAAAAAATCTCTTCTTTCAACCGCAATGGCCATATTTGAAATCACCGCAAAAATTTTCTTATTATATTTTTTCGCATACATTAATACTTTTTTAACAATGCTTGCATCTATATCAGCCTCTAAAACGATAGAATCACAATCCTTAAAAATCTCATCACCCTTTTCATTAATCAAATCCAACAAAGGTAAAAGATTAGGGCGTTGAGAAATAGAACCTGCCAAATCTCCTTTTTCATCAAAAACTGCCAACCATGTTCCCATTCCATGAGGTAACTTCAAAATATAATCTGTATTCACTTTATGATTCTTGAGTTTTCTGACAACTTCTTCACCCAATGCACTGTCATCAACAATAGACACAAAAGTCGGACGTAATTCAACATTCGCAATATCTTCTACAACATTACGACTGACACCTCCATGTATGTATCGTACAAAACCAGAATTTCTTCCATCAGGAATATAATTAGCTAAAGGAAAACCTTTAATATCAACAAAAACTGCCCCTATAACAACAATTCCCATCAAAATACCACCTTTCACGACACATTATAACATAGTCTCAAATAACAAGAAAAGTTATCTTTACATGTTTTTCATATTTTTATCATGATCATACTCTATTTCATTAATGAGTGTTATCTTTTTTTCATCATGAGCTTATGATATTCGTATTTTGCTAATGCCAAAATCATTTTATATAGTGTTTTCAAGATATGAAAAACAGAAGAAGTGTTTTTTCTTCTGTTTTTCATAAATCATGATCTGTCTAATCTTTTTTCAATTTCAGCAATTAATATTTTCATGGCCTTAATACGTGCATATTTTTTATCAACAGACTCCAAAACATACCAAGGTGCAAATTCTGTATTTGTTTTTTGTAACATTTCAGTAATCGCATTCTCATATAAATCCCATTTCTCACGATTACGCCAATCTTCATCAGTAATTTTCCATTGTTTTTCAGGAGTATTTTGACGATCTGTAAAACGTTCTAATTGTGTTTGATTGTCAATTTGAACCCAGAATTTAATCACAATAGCACCCCAATCATACAATTCCTTTTCAAACTCATTCATTTCATTATAAGCTCTTTGCCAATCATTTGTAGAACATAGTCCTTCTAATCTTTCAACCATGACACGTCCATACCAAGTGCGATCAAAAATAGCCACATGTCCATCTTTAGGTAAACGCTTATAGAAACGCCATAAGTAATGTCTATTAAGCTCACTCTTATCCGGAGCAGCAATTGGATAAACAGTATAACCTCGAGGATCTAATCCCGAACTCACTCTCTTGATATTTCCACCTTTACCAGCCGCATCCCATCCTTCATATGCAATAATAACTGGAATTTTTTTACGATAAAGAATATTATGCAATTCTTTTAATTTTTTACGACATTTCCTTAATTCTTTTTTGTAATCTTCATCTTTTATTGTCACACTTAAATCAACAGTACTTAAATCAATATTGTCTCTTAATGCAAAAATATTATCAATCAATGGAGCATCTTCTTTTTCATGATCTAATCTATCTTGAATACAACTCATTAATGTTTCTAGGACTTGTAATTGAACAAGCTTCTTATTAGTTGCATCAATCACATACCATGGTGCGTAAGATTGATTTGTTTGATATAAATAATCATCATAAATCTTTAAACATTTCTCATAGTGTCGATGTTGCCAAATATCTTCTTCTGAAACACGCCAGCGAGTATTTTTATTATTCATTAAGCGTTTCATTCTTTTGCTTTGCTCATCATAAGAAATATGAAAGAAGAATTTAATGACAAGATAACCATTATCAACTAAAGTTCTTTCAAATCTTTGAATACTTTCAAGACGATTCATATAGTCTTTTTTAGTAAGTCTTTTATGCATATATTGATAAGTCACTTCATTCATCCAACCATGATCAAAAAAAGTCACCTTTCCATTTTCTGGAATACGTAAAAAATGACGATATAAAAATGGTTTACGTGTTTCATCTTCACTGATTTTACTCATTGTTTCCACAGTATAAAAACGTGGATCCATATTTTGAATTGCTTTTCCTAATGTTGTTCCAATACCAGAAGCACCCCATCCCTCAAACAAAACAATGACTGGTAACTTCTTATCTTTTAACAACATTTGTTTTCTTGATAATTCTAATTTTGCGTTTTCAAGACATTCCTCAATATCTGGAACCAATTCAACTTTTTGAAATTTATAATCTTTTAACATTTTCTATCCCTCTTTTTAAATTAATTTTAAATATTTGAAAGCATTATATAAGCCATCTTCATTTACATCTGTTGTGATATAATCAGCAGCAGCTTTGATCTCTGGTCCACCATTTCCCATAGCAACATTAAAAGCACAAAGCTCAAACATTGATAAATCAATCTTAGCATCACCAAATGAAATTGTATCTTTTACATCAGCATCAAGATATTTTAACAAAACCTCAATAGCATGTTTCTTTGTAACACCTGCTGGCCCTAAATCACCAAACAATGCTAATTCACCTTTACCTCCCCAAGTATTCGCTTCTAAAGTTGGAAACTCTTCTTTAGAATCTAAATGATCTTGATAATCACTTAAAATAAAACTAATCTTATTCACATCATCACGATATAAATCTTCACCTGTTAAATGTATAAAACTGTTCACAAATTGATTGGCACTTTCAGTTGCTTTTGATAAATCAGCACCTTTTCCCTGTCCATACTTAATCATTGTTGCTGGTCCTTGTTCTAACATATAATCATTACAATACATTCCACTATTTGCTTCTAAATAAAAACCTAAATGTCTGGCATTACACCAATCAACAATGTGTCTGACTTCTTCCTTTGTTAAACCATGATGCATGACAACTTTTCCATCATCTTCTACATAAGCTCCATTTCCACCAATCATGCCGTCTAAATCACATAAGTGTCTTTGCTCAATCTCTGCCTTTGAACAACCTGTACAAATATAAATCTTATGTCCATTTGCCCGTGCCTGATCAACAGCCTCTGATGCAGATGCAGGTAGCTTTGCTTCATAATCAATAAGTGTTCCATCTACATCTAAAAAAACAATTTTTCTCATATGTGTCCCTCCAATATACTTTATATTATAACAGTATTTTGAAAACATGAACATATTGAATTAACATTTTCATCAATTGTTTTCTCATTATAATTTATTCATCTCTCTTTATGAACAAAAAACTATTTTGTAAATAATTATCCCTAAAAAGTATTGAAAGAGACAATGATTTTTAAAAAAATATTATTTTGTTACTTCATCTTAAAGAATAAGTAAAATAAAAGACATTGCAATCGCAATATCTTTTATTTGGAAGTAGAATCAGTTGTAAATGGTGCTGTATTCAAACGAATAAAGTATCCTTTTTCATGATCACAAACAGGGCATTTTTCTGGAACTGATGTTCCCTCATAAATAAATCCACAATTCAAACACATCCATTTTGCTGATTGAACATCATTATACAAGTTATTGTCTTCTAAACCTTTCACAAGATTGGCAAAACGATCACCATGAACTTTTTCAATCTTTGCAATATTTAGAAAATCTTGAGCTACTTTTAAGAATCCTTCTTGTCTAGCTACTTCAGCAAAGTTGATATAAACATCTTCAGCTTCTTCATACTCATTATGGCTTGCACTTTTTAATGCTGTAATGACATCATCATAAACATCTACTGGATAACCACCATCTATAAAAATTGTCTGACCTGACAATTCTTTTAAATGATTATAAAAAACTTCAGCGTGTGCTTTTTCTTGATCAGCAGTAAAAATTAAAGTTTGCTGAATCATTGGATATCCTTGCTTTTTTGCAACTTCTGCAGCAAATGTATAACGATTTCTTGCCTGTGACTCACCAGCAAATGCTCTCATTAAATTTTCTTTTGTTTGACTCTCTTTAAAATTAACTTTCATTATTTTCTCTCCTTTGCATATTTATTATGAACAAAGGAAACCCATTTATTCTGTTAATGTTTTTAAATCTTTAAAAAAGATAATGACAAAAGGAACAGTAATCAATGCTGAAATCAAATAAGCACATGGTTGAGCAATCACAATGCCAACAATTCCCAAAAAATGAGGTAATATAGAAATCAAAGGAATAAACAAAAATCCACTTTGAATACAAGCCAACAACAAAGCTCTACCACTTTTTCCAATACTTTGAAAAAGCATATTTCCCACTGCAGAGACAGGTAAAACAAATAATGTACAGCATAAACATCTTAAAGCCAAACATCCAATGCTGACAATACTCTCTTCATGTCTAAATAAGTGAATAATCGTTTCTGCATTGACAAAACATAAACTACAGAAAACACCTAAAATAATAATTCCAAATGTCATCGTAAACCATGTTCCTTTTTTGACACGATCATATTTTTGTGCACCATAATTATAAGCACTCACAGGTTGAAATCCCTGAGCTATTCCTAAAGCAAAACTAAACAATAAATTTCCACATCTTCCAACAATGCTCATCGCAGCTATTGCGGCATCTCCATAAGCTGATGCTTGCACATTCAAAAGAGATGTTGATAAACTATTGAGTCCTTGACGCATTAAACTAGGCAAACCTGTGAAAATGATATTTTTGATATCATAAAAATCTTTTGTAAAATAGTGATAATGAATTTTTGTGACAGTTTGTCCTTTGAAAAATGGTATGAATAAAATGCAACTGCTTATATATTGAGAAATGGCAGTTGATAATCCTGCTCCTGCAATATCCATATGTAGACCAAAGATAAAAAGAGGATCCAAAAACATATTCAAAAGGCCACCAGCTGTTAAACCAATCATCGCAAGTATCGCCTTACCCTCATAACGTAAAATATTATTTAAAACGCACCCCACTGTCATAGCTGGTCCCGCAATTAAAATAAAAACAGCATATGTTTGAGCCTCTTGTAAAATCGTATCTGTACTTCCTAACAGACGCATCAAAGGCTCTAAAAATAATAAGCCTAATATTAGAATCACCAAACCAACTATGAAAGACAAAAACACACTCGTCGAAGCATATATCTTTGCTTTCTCAACTTTTTTTGAACCAAGTTGACGACTAATATTACTCCCTGCTCCATGCCCAAACATAAAACCAAAGGCTTGTAAAATAGCCATTAAGGCAAAAACAATACCCGTTGCTCCACTCGCTGATATACTAATTTTACTCACAAAATATGTATCAGCCATATTATAAATATTTGTAATTAACATACTCATTGTCGTTGGTATTCCTAACATCACAATCAATTTCCCTACTGGTGTCTCAGTCATCTTGATATATTGAGTATTTTCAATCTGATTCATTCTTCTTTCCCCCTAAAAACAATTCAAATTATAACACATTTCGTAAAAAAAAGAACTGTTTCAAAACAGTTCTCAGCCATTATTTTCCAACGAAAGATATGAACTTACTCTCTTTAAAAAATATAATCTGTTGTATCTGTATGTTGTTTGAATTATCATATTCTCCTGCCTATATTAACTGATGGTATTGTTTGTGATTAGCGCTGATAATATCAGTTGGTAACTATATATCATTATGATATTCAACAAAAATATGATAAATAAATTTACTTCACTATAATCATATAAACTTCACTCTTAAATCTTTCACATCAATCAAGCTATCCAAATTGCATTATAAACAATAATAAAGAAGCTCTTTTTATTAAAATATAATTTTTCTTTATTCTACTTCAAGTTTTATTTCCATAAATTGAACATAATATCTATTTCAAAGCATTTATATTCACGTCCTTAACAAAACCCACATTTATAATAAAATCAGTCTAATCAACACTCTAATAAAGATAACACAGCCAACTCTACTCATAATTCTATAGATTTTTACGGATTTCTTATTTTACTTTTCTTTTACAAGATAATATATACCAATGCTACCAATTCTATCTACACTCATCATACCAATAATTGAAATAATCAATATTTTTTCTTCCATTTTAACAGTAATGCTGAATTGATAATAACGAGAACTGAACCAGCATTGTGAACCAGTGCACCGACAACAGGATTTAAAATACCTGTTATAGCAAGCATAATTGCAAGGAAATTCAATCCCATTGAGAAACACAAATTAAGTTTTATCGTGGTCATCATTCGTTTAGACAAAGATATTAAATGTGGAAGTTCCTTTACCTCATCGTCCACCAATACAATATCAGCAGCGTCTACAGCAATATCACTTCCGATACCACCCATAGCAATACCTACCATTGCTTTTTTTAAAGCTGGAGCATCATTAATACCATCTCCTATCATACAGACAAACTGTTTGCTATCTTGATACTTTTCAATTAAAGCCAACTTATCTTCTGGCAAACAATTTGCATATACCTCTTCTATATTAAGCTGTTTGGCAATGCTATTTGCAGCATTTTTATTATCTCCTGTCAAAAGTACAGGCTGAATACCACATTTTTTTAGAGCATTAAGCATCGTTATGCTTTCTTTCCGGATAGTATCGGATAGTACAAGATATCCGATCAACTCACTATCTGCTGCTATGTAAGTTACTGTACTCCCATTACTTAAAAATTCTTGAATTGATGAAGTTAAATGACAAGCAATTCTGTGTTCATTCATCATTTCCATATTACCTGCAAGAATATGTTTCCCGTCTACAACAGCACATACACCTCTTCCAAGCTGTATTTCAAAATCTGTTGCTGCAAGGATAAAATTGTTTGTAGTCTGCTTATAACAATTGACAATTGCTTTTCCAAGTGGATGTTCTGAAAACTGTTCCACAGAGGCAGCAAGAGAATAAATATCTTGTTCTGTATAATGATTAGAAAGAGATTTCATTGCAATCACTCTTGGTGTTCCATAGGTTAAAGTCCCTGTTTTATCAAAAGTCACTTTTGAAACTTTTGACAGTCGTTCTAAAGCATCTCCCTCACGCACAAGAAAACTGTGTTTAGTTGCATTTCCTATTGCCGCCATAATTGCCGTAGGCGTTGCAAGTACCAAGGCACAAGGACAAAATACGACAAGAATTGTAACCGCGCGAATGATTTTTCCCGTTATTGCCCAAGTCAGTGTTGCAGCCGTCAAAGCAATTACAACAATCCAAGTTGCCCACCAATCTGCCATACCAACAATCTTAGCCTTTCCTGCATCTGCCGACTGAACAAGATTAATCATGCGTTGAATAGAACTATCCTCACCAACCTTTGTCGCTTTCATTTCAAAAGTACCAAATCTATTCACTGTTCCACTGGACACTTCATCACCAACGGTCTTATCAACAGGAATAGGCTCCCCTGTCATAATTGCTTGGTCAATTGAAGTTTGTCCTGAAATGATTATGCCATCAACAGCAATTCCTTCCCCTGGCAAGACGCGAAGAATATCCCCTATTTTTACTTGACTTGCAGGGATAACTGACTCAGTATCATTACGAATAACTCTGGCAGTCTGTGGAGTTAGCTTGACTAATTTCTCAATGCCTGCTCGTGCCTTTGCAACAGTTAAATCTTCAAGCAAAGAACCAATTTGCATGATAAAAGCAACCTCACCCGCCGCAAAATCTTCACCAATGCTAACAGAAGCAATCAACGCAAGTGATACTAACACATCTGCTTTAATATCAAACGCTGTAACAAGTCCAATAATCGCTTCCAAAATGATAGGCACACCACATAAAACTATTGAAATCCAGGCAATATTAAAAGGCAGAACATCCAATACGCCTGTCAAACTGAAAATCAAAGAAATACCTGAAATAATAAGAAGTGCAACGTCTTTCTTTATCCCACCCATTTCAAGCAAGTGTTCAAGTTTTCCCATAAATACTTTCATAAAATCCCTCCATTTTATACCATATGGGGTATAGGTATAAAATACCATAAGGGGTATAGGTTTGTCAAGAGAGTAAAAGAAAAAAGCAGCCTCGACTACTTTTCACAAAAAATTCATTATCCCATATTAGCAAAACGCTCTACTGCTTTGGTAAAGTCCTCAATAGTTTTATCTGCATCCCCGTGTTCTATTCCATCCTTTACACAATGCTTAATGTGTCCCTCAAGTACTATCTGTCCACATCTATGTAATGCCGATTTAGCTGCATTTAACTGAGAAAGGACATCTTCACAGGGAACATCTTCATCAACCATTCTATCAATTGCCTGAACCTGTCCTATTATTTTTTTTAATCTGCGATGTAAATTTTCAGAATCCATACATTGTTTCATCTTAACGCTCCTATACTGTTGGGGGTATATGTATATTATACAGATTCTTTCTAGAAAGTCAAGGCTTTGCCCTTGTAAAATGGTTCCCTTATATTGATGAAGTATGTTATATATATTGATAATTTTTGTTGCTTTCTGACAAATATTTCATATTTGTCCACTCCACAACGCTTCATTTTTAGTCTTTCGTATTTGTATCATCTGACAAGTCAAAAAAATATTCTATGTTTGTCCATCAATATCGGCAATATAACTTCTCAGTTTACTACTTGGAATGATTGTCGTCATGAAAATAATTATTCTTTTAGCTTTACATTAGATTTTTATGGTACAGATTTGTGCAATAATTTACTCAATTGATATTGAAGTACAATATCAAGCATTGAGATTTTATTTCATTACTTTCTAAATCATTTTAAACTTTTCTTTCAAAAAATAAGTGATGATGATGAGAAATCAATCCACCAATAGACATTGATGATGTTCCAGCAAGCTCAAAACCTAATTTTGTGTATAAAGCTACTGCCGGTGTATTTTGTGAACCTGTATCAAGTCTCACTGATCGACAATTCATACGCTCTGCTTCATCGATGACAAACTGTACCATTCTTTTTCCAACTCCACATCCGGCTTTTGATGGCCGTACACATAACAGATGAATCACCAATACCTCATTATCAGCAACTGAAGTTTTCCATTGAATTTGCCTATATTCTTCTGGCTGTACCTGATTGACAATCATACTGGCATAGATTTCACCGTTTTCTTCCATGACATACAATGTTTCATCATCTAAGGCTTTTTGAGCAGTTTCTCTAGTCGGATAAACGCTCATTTGCCAAACGGTATAAGCTCCATGTTCTTGTTCATGTAATAATAGTTCGATATATCCCTTTTCGACTTTTTCAATATCTTGTATAATTGCTTTTCTAATCATCATATTCCTCCTCAATCTCACTTCATCATATCACACATCATATGATGATTATAATTTAAATAACATAACAGCGAGTTCAACTGCTAATTCAACAACTTTTTGTTTAGCATCTATTTGTATCTCATTTCTTAAACTTCTCACTTCGTATTCTTCACTATCCAAATTATCAGCGCTATAGAAAAATTGTGCAATAGGTTTGTTTCTAAACTGTGATAATGCTGCTAAAGCAGAACATTCCATGTCAACACAAACACAACCCTTCGCTTTCATACTTGTTATTTTCTTTTTGGTCTCTCGATAAAAAGCATCTGTTGTCCATGTTTTGGCAACAAGATAATGAACATGTCTTTTCTCAAAAAAAGCCTTCATTTGAGATAATGTTTTGTGATTGACCACAATTTCATCCTCATCAGCAATATAATGATAGCTTGTTCCTTCTTCACGAATCGCCGCATATGGAATAATAATTTGACAATCGTTTATTGATTGATCTAATACTCCACATGTTCCAAAAACAAGAATATGTTCAACACCCATTGCGAATAATTCTTCATATTCGCTCACTGTTGCTGGAGCACCTACAACACTTAAAATAAGACCTATCTTTTGCCCATCGATATTTAATTCATATAACGGAATATTGCCATTTGAAGCAACAATATAAGAAACAATGCGATAAGGATATAAAGTTAAAGCATATTGAATCAGGTTTTCTGCAAAACATGTCACAATCGTAGATGGACAATCAGCAACCTTTTTAACAACATCCCAAGGATTCAAAACGGCAATAGGAGAATCATCGTATTCAATCGCCATTAATAATCCCCTCGTTGATGAAACTCTTTTTTATTGCCAGTGATTTGATGTCTTTCACTTAACTTCCTTTCAATATCTTCAACACAAATCCCTTGGTTTGACATCAATACAAAAACATGATAGAAAAGATCACTTATTTCACCAATTAATTCTTCTTTATCATTGTTTTTCGCTGCAATAATTGTTTCGCTTGCTTCTTCACCCACTTTTTTACAAATCTTATCAACGCCCTGTTCAAATAAATAATTCGTATATGATTTTTCAACTGGATGAATTTTTCTATCTTCAATCACATCATACAATTCATGAAAAATAGAATTTTGAATTTGATAAGCGATAACTTCATTAAAGAAACAAGAATAAGAACCCGTATGACAAGCGGCTCCAATTTGTTCAACATATATTAATAAAGTATCTTCATCACAATCTAAATACATGCCTTTGATATATTGAAAATGTCCTGATGTTTCACCCTTGTGCCATAATTCATTTCTGGAACGAGAATAAAAATATGTTTGTTTTGTTTCTAACATTTTTTCATAGGCTTCTTCATTGACATAAGCCAACATTAAAACTTGTTTTGTTTGATAGTCCTGAACGATTGCCGGAACTAATCCATTCATTTTCTTAAAATCTGGTTTCATACATTTCTCCTTACTGGTATATGATGTTTTTGACATAAGGTTTTGACATCATCAATCGTGGCTTCACCATAATGGAATAAAGAAGCAGCCAAAGCCCCATCACAATTGGTTTTTTGAAAAACCTCAACAATATCTTCTTGACCACCACAACCCCCACTCGCAATAACTGGAATAGAAACAGCTTCAATCACAGCATTCAACATTGCAATATCAAAACCATCTCGTGTTCCATCACAATCCATCGATGTTAATAAAATCTCTCCTGCTCCTAAAGCTTCACATTTTTTCACCCATTCAATCAAATCAAGCCCTGTATTTTCTCGACCGCCAGCAATATAAACATCATATCCACTTCCATCTTTTCTTTTTTTTGCATCAACAGCAACAACCACACATTGGACGCCAAATTCATCAGATGCCTCTTTGATCAACTGAGGATTTTTAATAGCTGCTGAATTAACTGAAACCTTGTCAGCACCACTGGATAAAATCATACGGAAATCATCAAGTGTGCGAATACCGCCACCAACAGTTAAAGGAATAGACAATTCACTAGCCCCTCTTTCAATCAAATCTTTGATGATATCTCTGTTTTCATAAGTTGCAGTAATATCTAGAAAGACAACCTCATCCGCACATTGCTGATCATATTTTTTGGCAATCTCAATAGGATCACCTACATCCTTTAATCCAACAAAGTTGACACCTTTCACCACCTTGCCATCTTTAATATCCAAACAAGGAATTATCCTTTTCGCAAGCATCTTATCACCTCTTCTAAATTCACTTTTCCTTCATAATAAGCCTTACCAACAATACAAGCATAATAGCCACGCTGATTGACTTCATAAATATCTTGGGCATCTTTGATGCCACCAGAAACAACAAAGTTTAAGGAACTGTTTTGGGCGATTGACTCATAAAGAGGAAAAGAAGGACCTGCCAGTGTACCATCTTTAGAAATATCTGTACAAACAATATATTGAACGCCAAGTTCTTCAAGCTGTTTTAAGAACGCTAAATAATGAACATTTGATGTTTCTAACCAGCCAGCAGTGGAAACATAGCCATCCTTGACATCAACACCAACAACAATTTTTTGTGGTCCGTATTTTTGTAAAGCCGCTTTTAAAAATTCAGGATCATTGAGAGCAGCCGTTCCTAAAATCACACGATCAATCCCAATGTCTTCTAAATAAAGATCAACCGTTGCCATATCACGAATACCACCACCTAATTCGATTGGAATAGATAAGGCTTGACGTATTTTTTGAATCGCCTGTAAATTACTGGTTGTTCCCTCTTTAGCGCCATCTAAATCCACAACATGTAAATAATCTGCCCCCATCTTTTCAAAATTCAAAGCAACATCTTCTGGGGCAGAAGAATAAACTGTTTTTTGAGTATAGTCCCCTTTATACAAACGAACAGCTTCACCATCTTTTAAATCAATTGCAGGTATTAAAATCATTCTATCAACTCCTTAAATGCAAGTAAGATTTTCTTGCCAATTTCACCACTTTTTTCAGGATGGAATTGACATCCCATAACATTCCCTTTCGCAACCATTGCTGTGACTTTTAAATCACCATACTCACAATATGCCACCAATTCATCATCAGTTGGATAAGCCATATATGAATGTACGAAGTAAACATAATCTTTTTCATGAAGATATTTGATAAGAGGATGTGGTTGATGAAAGCATAATTCATTCCATCCCATATGCGGAATCTTTTCATTTACTTCCATCAATTTCACTTCACCCTTTAAAAATCCCAAACCCTTTGTTTCTTTAACCTCATATCCTTTTTCAAATAAAATCTGCATGCCTAAACAAATGCCCAAAATAGGAACACCCACTTCTTTTCTTTCTCTTAAAATATCTATCAAATCATATTTCTTTAAATTTTCCATTGCGACAGGAAAAGCCCCTACACCTGGTAAAACAATGCCATCTGCTTGAGCAATAATTTCATGATTACGGCTGACAATTGTTTCTAAACCAATACGTTGAAAAGCATTTGTCACACTCTTTAAATTTCCCACATTATAATCAATAATGACAATCATATAATCCTCCTATAACATTCCTTTAGAAGAAACAATTTTATCTTGATTCGCTTCATCAATTGCGACAGCTTGCTTTAATGCTCTTGCAAAGCTTTTAAACATGGCCTCAATAATATGATGTGTATTTTCACCATAAGCTTCATTGATATGCAAAGTCATCAAGGCATGATCACTGACAGCTTTAAAAAATTCTTTTGTCATTTCTGTTTCATAATTTCCTAAGGTCATCATAGGAAGTGTTGCATGATAAACAAGATAAGGACGCCCACTTAAATCAAGTGTTGTTGTGACAAGTGTTTCATCCATTGGGAGACTCATTTGGCCATATCGTGTAATCCCTTTTTTATCACCTAAAGCATCTTTAAGACATTCTCCTAAAACAATGCCTAAATCTTCAACCGTATGATGACTATCAACTTTTAAATCACCAGCACATTTGACTACTAAATCAAAACCACTGTGAAATGCAAAAAGTTCCAACATATGATCCATAAAGCCAACTCCCGTTTCAATTTCAGCAACTCCAGTTCCATCGAGATTCAAAGACATTTCAATGTGAGTTTCTTTTGTCTTTCTAACAATTTGACTTGTACGCATATTATTCCTCCTCAAATCTCACCGCAATACTATTAGCATGAGCATCTAAACCTTCTAATTTCGCAAACTTCATCACATCATCTTTAAAAGTAGACAAAATGTTTTTTGGATAATAACTATAAGATGAATATTTCACAAAATCATAAACTCCTAAAGCACTATAGAATTTTGCAGTACCGCCAGTTGGTAAAACATGGTTTGTGCCTGACATATAATCACCTAATGGTTCTGGTGTATACTCACCCAAGAATATAGAACCAGCATTATGAATCAATGGTAAAGTGTTGATAGGATTTTCAACCAAAACCTCTAAATGTTCTGGTGCTAAATAATTAGAAACTGCAAAAGCTTCTTCAATATCATCAACTAAAATCGCCCCACCATAATTCTTTAAAGATTCTTCTATAATTTCTGTTCTAGATAAATAACTTAATTGACGTTTTAATTCAACATTCACCTGTTCAACTAAAGCTGGAGAAGTTGTCACTAAAATCGCACTGGCCAGTTTATCATGTTCCGCTTGACTCATGAGATCGGCTGCAATGTATTTAGGATTCGCATTGTCATCGGCTACAATCAAGATTTCACTAGGACCAGCAACCATATCAATATCCACCATACCATAACAATTCTTCTTTGCTGTCGCAACATAAATATTCCCTGGTCCAACGATTTTATCTACTTTGGGAATCGTGTTTGTCCCTATCGCAACCGCTGCGACACCTTGAGCGCCACCAACTTTATAAATCTTTTCAATACCACATACATAAGCTGCTGCTAAAATGGTTGGATTGACTTTGCCATCAGCCTTTACTGGTGTGATAATGACGAGATTTTTGACTCCCGCCAATTTAGCAGGAATAGCATTCATCATCACAGTTGAAGGATAAGTTGCTGTACCACCTGGAACATATAAAGCAACAGTTTCTAAACCACGTACAATTTGTCCCATCATAACACCGTTTTCTTTGTATAAAGACCATGATTTATCGACTTGATGTTGATGAAAATCAATTAATTGTTGTTTTGTTCTTTCCAAAATACGAATAAAATCTTTACCTACATATGAAACTCCATCTAAAATTTCTTGCTTTGTTACAATGAAATCTCTTGGATCGTCAATCATAAAACCATCAAATTTACGACAATATTTCATTAAGGCGCGATCGCCATTTTTTTTGACATCTTCAATAATATCATTCACAGCATCATTCACCTGTTTAGAAATTTCTGCTTTTCTTGAAGAAAACTTCACAGCAATCTCATCATAACTTCCTTTAAAATCTAAAACCTTTAACATTGTTTCTCCCCCTTTAGTCCTTCCATTAATGTATAAATTTCATCTCTTTTAAATTTTAAACTGACTTTGTTGACAATCATCTTTGTGGAAATATCACAGATCTTTTCAATGACTTCTAATCCATTAGCCTTTAATGTAGAGCCTGTTTCCACAATATCCACAATGGCATCACTCAATCCAACAACAGGTCCTAATTCAACTGATCCCTCTAATTTAATAATTTCAACATCTTCTTGTTTTTGAGTAAAATAATCTTTCGCAACACGCGTATATTTAGAAGCAATTCTTTTTCTTCTTTTCCATTCTTTTGTATGATATTCTGGATATGCAGCCACTGCAAAATAACACTTTCCAATATCTAAATCCAACATTTCATAATAATCATGAAAATCACTATCCATAAGTGTATCTTTTCCAACAAAACCAACATCAACAATCCCATGCTCTAAAAATGTCAAAACATCATTGGCTTTCGCAAAAATCATCGAGAGACCATCATCTGTCTCAATCATCAATTCTCTATTTTTATTAAAAATAGGATCCATATCAAAACCATTCTTTTCTAACAATTGACAGACCTGTTTTTCTATACGTCCTTTCGTAATTGCAATCTTAAGCACGATTGTCTTCCTCCTTTTCAATGGCTTTTAAAATATGACTTAAATCATAACTAAATCCAATCGCTGGAACATCCTTTTGAAAATGATTCATTAATTGATCATATCTTCCCCCATTAATAATTGTTTCAGCACTATATGGTGAGTATCCTTTAATCATAATACCTGTATAATATTTCATGCTTGGTGTCATCGCCAAATCAAAACTAAAACATTGTTTCATAGAATCATCTAATTGATTATATAAATCTTCTAATTCTATCAAAGCTTCTTTAAGTAGCTGATCTTGAATCATATCAATCATTTGTTTCAACATAGCAATATCACCAAAACATCCTGGCAACTGAATTAACAGTTCTTTTAAAGGACTTTGAATGTTTTTCTTTTCAATCAACTGTTGTATTGAAGAAATATCTCTTTTCTTTAAGATCTTCACAAATGAAACATCATTTACCAACTCACACAAACGTTTATAGAATTTTGCTGAACTGATTTCCACCTTCACATCTTTTAACTTCAAATATTGAAGTGTTTGTTGAATGATACTTAAACATTCCAAATCTCCTTCAAAACCACCTTTTCCCATCAATTCAATCCCTGCCTGAAAAAACTCACTACTTCTTCCTTTATGTCTTTTTTCCTTACGATAGACCTTTCCAAAATAACAATACCTTTTTTCACCCTGTTCATTTTGACTATTATAAAGTCTTGCTAGCGGAACCGTAAAATCAATTCTTAAAGCAACACGTTTTCCTTCATGATTAATAAATTGAAACATTTTTTCCTCTTCTATTCCAATATTCATATCATTATATAAATCAACATACTCAAACGAAGGCATTAAAACCTCCAAATAATGGCATTTGGTAAATACCTCTCTCAAATGTCCCTCAATTTCTCTCAATGATGAGACATTGCTCATAATCGCATCAATGCTTTCTTCTGGTATCAAATATTTAAACTCTTCCATAACTTTCCTCCCTAACAAAAAAGACGAGTCTTAATGACCCGTCTGTTATTTCTTAAAGTCATTAGATACACCCAAATTTATTCATATGCAAAATGGGCTGTATCTATCTTGATATAACCCTAAGTGTTCCAATGATGGTGATAATGAAATTGTGTATATAAAATTGTGTTTTTCATAAATATCACCTCGTTTTTTATCATTCTAGCACAAAGTACCTATAAAAAAAAGAATTTTTTTAAAAATATTCATAAATCCAAAAAATTTATGATATCATTTGACATATAATCATTTATTCAATCTTATTTATTCTTTTTTAAAGAATGATATGTTGATAAAAACAGATCACTGTCAAAAACATAAACATGACTTACACGTTGATGTGTAATGACAAGATGATGTTTTGATTTTTTTTCTATAGATTGGATATCTTTATACTCAATAAGAGTTGGTAACATAGCTGCAACTTTCCATTCATAGATCATCATCATATCACCATACAAAACCATTTTATACCTTAATAATAATAAAAACAATGCAATCAATGCTAACATCATAGCCCCAATCATTTGTATTTGCTTATGATTTAAAAAGCTAAAAATACCAATGCCTAAAAAAGCCATAAAGATTATTAAACATAATATAAACATTCTATATTCTTTGAATTTTTTACCCATCTTTTATCACCAAGCTAAGTTTAACATATTTAAGAAACATTGACAAAACATTTCAAGAAACAAATTTATATGATCCTTTTTTATTTGTATTAGAGGAAATTATAAGTATAATAATTTTTTATTATTTTGTTTATTTTTTATACAAAATATATATAATATATAAGAAAAGGGAGGATTCTAATTTATGGAATATATTGAAAGAGTATTAAACGAAGTGAAAACAAAAAATGCTGATCAACCAGAATTTATTCAAGCCGTTGAAGAAGTTCTAGAAAGTTTAGAACCTGTCATTTCTGCTCATCCAGAATATGAAGAAATGGCTATTCTTGAAAGATTAGTTGAACCTGAAAGAACATTAATGTTTAAAGTCCCTTGGGAAGATGATCAAGGAAAAATTCATGTCAATAGAGGATATCGTATCCAATTTTCAAGTGCAATTGGACCTTATAAAGGTGGATTGAGATTTCATCCATCTGTTAATTTAGGAATTATTAAATTCTTAGGTTTTGAACAAATCTTTAAAAATTCATTAACAACTTTACCTATTGGTGGTGGTAAAGGTGGTTCTGATTTTGATCCACAAGGAAAATCTGATGCTGAAATTAGACGTTTCTGTCAATCATTCATGACTGAATTATATCGTCATATTGGACCAAATGTTGACGTACCAGCTGGAGATATTGGTGTTGGTGGTAGAGAAATTGGTTACTTATTTGGACAGTATAAGAGAATCAGAGATTCATTTGATAATGGAGTTTTAACTGGTAAACCATTACCATATGGTGGTTCTTTAATTAGACCAGAAGCAACTGGATTTGGAGCTGTTTATTATGGTAAAGAAGTCTTAGCTCATTTTAATGAGACTTATGAAGGTAAGACAATTGCTGTCAGTGGATATGGAAATGTTGCTTGGGGAGTATGTATTAAAGCGAAAGAATATGGTGCTAAAGTTGTTTCTATTTCTGGTAGAGATGGTTATGTATATGATCCTGAAGGTATTACAACTGATGAAAAAATTGATTTCTTATTAAAAATCAGAGGATCAAATGATGTTAAATTAAAAGATTATGCTGAAAAATTTGGTTGTGAATTCCATCCTGGTGAAAAACCTTGGGGATTAAAAGTTGATATGGCTTTCCCATGTGCAACACAAAATGAAATTGATGAAAAAGAAGCAAAAACATTAATTGCAAATGGTTGCAAATACATTATTGAGGGAGCCAATATGCCAACAACTGCTGCTGCTCAACATTACTTCACAACTCATGGTGGAACTTTAGGACCTGCTAAAGCTGCTAATGCTGGTGGAGTTGCAGTATCTGCTTTAGAAATGTCTCAAAACTCTATGAGGTATAGTTGGACAAGTGAAGAAGTTGATGCAAAATTACATCAAATCATGACTGATATTTACAATCATTCAGTTGAAGCTGCTGAAAAATATGGTTTAGGATATGACTTAATCAAGGGAGCTAATATTGCTGGATTTGAAAAAGTCGTAGAAGCTATGATTTCACAAGGAATTTATTAATGAATAAAAAGTTCACTTGGGGCATCCTCCGTAAGGAAGATGCCCCAAGTGGTGTTTATATTAGATTTTGTTGTGTTGAACGGTGTAGCAATATCCGTTATCTGCTTTTACATCTGTTTTCAGATGCGCTTTATCCTTTGAGTTTGAAGCTTTTTCACTCTATAAACAGGAAGCTGTCTTAGAGTTTTCATATAGCAATCTGTTCTTCTCCATCTTTTTCTCCAGTCTCAATAAATCCAAAAGAGGCATACAGCGATTTGGCAACCACGTTTTCCATTTCATATGACAGTCAACAGAAATCAGCTTTACCACAGGGAAATGTTCTGATAAATCTTAACGCAAGTTCTATCGCCTGTTTCCCATATTCCCTGTTTTGATGGTTCTTATTTATCATCAATCTCCACAGGTTATAATTCCCATCTGCTATGGCAGGTGCATCTTTCCAGAAATCATCTTTGTCATAACCAATCATCACGAAACCGACTGGATTATCACCTTCAAAAATTCCAAACGGAAAAGCATATCCATTGGATGTTATAGCGGTATACGCTTCAATAATGCTGATATCATTGCTGGAGACAAAACTTTTCTGATTATCTGAAACATTTAACTTTAGAATATCTCAGATATTTTCTCCATTTATTTTTTCCAGATGAATCATTCTTTTTACCTCCGCAAATAGTGATTTATCGCTCAAATATGACATGATTATATTATGGATTTATGAAAACTTCAACTGCGAACTTAGGTATAAAATAAGAAGCGGCATGAGTATCTACATATCGCTTCCAAAGTGTGATTATGCGTACACTTTGTCTGTATTGGTAATTCGTTATACCAGATGAAGGGAAAAGCCTCATTCTTCAGTGAACTTTTTTGTTGGAATAACAATGACTGTAAAACATCATAAGTGGATAGTCCTAACCATCCACTTATTTTCTCATCTTATGATATGTTAAGAAGTTTCCTTCATCAAACGTTTCGCTGTAAATGCCCATTCTTTGGCATAATTCTCACATTTATGGCATAAATGATGAACACTTTCAGGACTTTGCATATCCGTACTTATTGCTCCTGTTGCTTCTACAATTTTAACCAGTTTTTCAGGATTTTCTAGCATTGCACATGGCTGAAGATGATTATGATTAAAAGGCTGACCTTGTTGATACAACTTAAACAAAGGTTGACTTAAACAATCCAATAATGATTGTTCATGAATATTAGCATTGGAATAATGAATGAAAACACATGGTTCAACATCACCATGAGGATTAATATGACAGTAAAAACGTCCTCCTGCAATACACCCTCCAACAAACTCACCATCATTTTGAAAATCAAAGGCAAAGATTGGTTTTCCACCTTCTAATCCTCTTATTTCACGAATACGATGATACATATATTCCCTTTGTGAAGGAGTCAACAAAAGATCAGTGACAGCATCATTCCCCACTGGCATATAATGGAAATACCATGTATAACGGACACCTTGCGCAATTAAAAAATCTAAAAATGCATCACTTGTAACTGTTTGATAATTCGCAGACGTATAACAAATTGATGTTCCAAAAACCAAACCGTGTTTTTTCAACAATGCCATTGCTTGAATGACTTGGTCAAAACATCCCTGACCACGCCTCGCATCATTCACTTCTTCAAATCCTTCAATACTTAATGCTAATGAAATATTACCCAAACGTTTCATTTCCAAACACAACGCCTCATCAATCAAAGTTCCATTAGTAAATGCATAAAACATACTTTTATGGTGTTTTTTGGCTAACTTAAGGATATCCTTTTTACGCATTAAAGGTTCTCCACCCGTCATCATATAAAAATAAATACCTAATTCTTCACCTTGACTCACAATGCTTTCCATATCATCATAAGAAAGATTCATTTGATGTCCATATTCAGCAGCCCAACATCCTGTACAATGCATATTACATGCTGAAGTTGGATCCATTAAAATAATCCAAGGTATTCTATACCCATGTTCCTTTTCAAATTGGCTTGTTTTCGCAAAACCATAAAATCCAGCTTGATAGCCTAAATTCAATACATGCATTTTTGCTACATAGGGATCAATCTCATCCAATAGCTGATAAGTATACTTCATCCATTTGGCGTCAGGATTTAAAATAAGCTCTCTAGCACTCTTAAAAACTTCATGTCCAAACTCATCACCCATCAGTTTTTCTGAAATATCAACAAGCTTTAATAAACCTTGACTACGATCATGCTCAACATATTTATAAATACCATCAATCGTCTTAGAGACCATTGCCCTTGTTGTTATATCCTTAAAATCTTGAAATGACATTTTTTTCATCCTCCTTTATATTTAAGTATAAAATCTTAAACTATAAAAGATATGGACAAATCCAAGTTTTTGTATATTTTTTAGACATATTTCATCAAATGTTGATACCATAATAAAAAATTTAAAGTTCTTTGTGAGACCCTTTTTGTAGAAAAACTTTCATATTATGATTCTTCTTAATCACTTAAAACATTCATAAAAGGAGTTGAAAGAGGATAATATTGATAAGGGGCTCAAGAAAATATATATGATAATCGCAAAATTTATCATAAGCTTGATATAGTCATAAATGCCTATTAAATTTCTGAAATAAGATTATTTATTGATATTGGCAATACATTATCAAATTAAAAACAGGAAATCATCGATTTATTTCATCCATATGGAAGAAGAAGGATTAACAACAGAACAATAGAGAATCGAAACAAATATGCTGAAATTGACCAATAACTATAGAAATTTTAAATTACGATTTAAGCTATTAAAAAGGACTTCTTTTTGAAGTCCTCATGCCGACATATAACCTCACAGTTATTTAAGAAAAACAATATCTTTTAACTATACAAAACTCAATATATCAAAATCTCTCCATAAGAGAAATTTATTCTTCTTCAGGTAAAGCCTTTAACTCATCATCACCAGTAAGGTATTTCAAGATTGCAATAGCAGCTTCCTTTGGACCATTATGTTCATTCCCTTTAATGCCAAGTCTAGTACGTAATTGTCCAACCTTTACACCCTGCTTAAACATCCTTTTAAAATAATCCTGTAAAATAGGTTCAGTTTGTTCCCTTCTTTGTACTGGACCAAAAGGATTTGCAAAATAACTTCCAACTAAGCCATATTCCGTTGTTGTTCCTTTAGCCATACGATTTCCTGCTCTAAAAACTTTTAAAGCTTCTTCTGTATTTTCAAAGAAATGAAGAGGTTCCCCTTCTTCATAATTATTAGCATATAAGAACATATCTACACCATGTTTAGCAACAACATCCTTATATGGAGTAATTGGAATAACAATGCGGGCATTCACTTTGTCTGGATTCATGAAAACAGATCTGTCTAATTCTTTGAAGCTATATCCAGCATCTAAGTCATCTAAACGTACAAATGCCCCAATTTCAGTTCCAGAAGTTTTTACTTTACCTTTATTGTCCAATGAAAGAAGTCCCATATCATCATAAATTGTCTTTAAATCAGTAATATATGCAGCGCCATGAACTTTGATTTGTTCAATTGTTTCACTCTTACCAGCACCACTATCACCCATGACAACAATATTTTTTGTTTCACCATTATGCAATGTCATTTGCACCATAGCTCCATGAATTGGTAATTCACGATGATTAATCTTTTGCACATTGTGTAATGTTAAAATCATTTTTTTCATATATCCAAAATAATCAAAATCATCATTTGCTGACAATAAAGCAACAAGCATATCATTAGATTCATCTTGATAGAATGATTGATTAGCTTTACCATCTTCATAACCATAAATATAAATTAAATCAGGTTTTCTATTTCTGTATTCAGTTTCATCTGCTAAGTCAAACAAATTACATAATGTGACCCCCTGAGCCATAAATTTCACATTAAAATAAACAAAACATAACAAATCTCCAACTTTGGCAGGATAACAGAACCAAGAATCTGCATCAAATTTTTTATCTTCAATTGGATTCGTTTTCATTTCTGGAAAAACACCATCTCTTTTATTGCGCTTTGAATAAGCAATAAAAGGTGGATGAATGACCACTGACTCAATGAATGGAATTTCATCTAAATTACGATACTCATATGGTAAGAATGGACGCATATGAGTCACAGTTAATCCAGCATTTACCCCCGCTGTAATCTGACGAAGAACTTTGTCTTTCTTACCTAATGCTGATTGAACAGAACGATAAACCTCTAAAACAAGCTCTTCAAACTTACTTTGAGCATCAGCAAACTGAACATTTTGATAACCAGATCGCTTTGTTTCATTAAACACAACAGCATATCTCTGCAAACGTCGCCAAAACAAATAAATATCCTCTACTAAATCAATAAACATATCTCTATCTTTAAAATAAGGTTTCATTTCTGGTCGAATAGAACACACTTCATCAACCGACATTACTAATAAAAGCTTAAAGATTCCTCTTAAATCGGCTAATAAATCTACATCATCTTCTTCAATTTTATGAAAATAATTGTAGAGTGTTGTATCTCGTCTTCTAATATCCTTAATATATTTTTCTACAACCTTTGCAAATGACTCGCTTTCAATCAATTGACAACGGCTTTGACAAAATTCTTCTGAAAAATTTAAAATTGCACTTCCTCTTGTTATATTAAATTTATACGCCATAATTTCACCCTTTCTATGTGTATATTTTCATATACATTTTGATTATGATACATTCTATCAGAAAAAATTAGCCTTGACTACAAAAAAAATAAATTTTATTGAATGATAGCGTTTGCATTTTCAAATTGTATACTTTTTTGATTATTTAACAATATTTTTTCTATAAAAGAGACAGAAAGGTAGATATTTTTATGAGAAAGATAAATATGAGTCTTATTCTTTTTTAAATCTATACATTCCTTATCATAAGTAATTTTGTCATGTCCATAATCAAAGTAATATGTTCTATCACTCATTTGATATGTCATTGTATGCTTATCATAATCAAGATAAACACGAGTTTTCTCATCCAAAATAACAATCATATTATACATATCATTTAAAGAAAGATAATATTCTCCCTGATATTCAAAAACTTTCAAATCAAATGTATAGATTTTCTCATCTTGCTGATAAGTTCCAACATAAGTTTGTATATCACCATCATATTCATGAACTTGACTTCTATTCATTATTAAAAAAATACATATAAAAATGAAGACAAAACAAATAATAATTGTTATGATAACACGATCATATCTTAGTTTTTTCATGGCACCTCCAAAATAAAAAGGTCTTCTCAAAAGACCTTCAAAAACACACGACCAACAACCTGATCTTCAAAATCAATATATCCAATCATCCTTGAATCAACACTATTATTACGATTATCTCCCATAACAAAGACTTTTCCCTCTGGTATATCATATGCAAAATCAGAGTTTCCTATCATTGTTTCTTTGATATAATTTTCTTCTATCAATTGACCATTACGATAAAGCTGATTATCTTTCATTTCCAAACGATCACCTGGCAAACCAACAACACGTTTGATAATCTGATCTTCATTCATACTGACATGATAAGCCACCACTACAATATCGTTATATTGTGGTGTCCCTCGTTTATAAAAGAATTTATCAACTAAAATAATATTTCCATTATGATAGGTTGGTTCCATTGACGAACCTACAACTCTTGAAATTTGTATAAAATATAAAATACCTAATGTCACAATAACAGTTATAATAATCACTTTGATATATTCAAACAAGGATTTCTTGAAATCTTCTCTTTCCATTTTGATCACCCAAAGTATTATAACATACTTTCATCAATCTTTTAAGCGTGATCTTAATTTTGTCACAATTTTCTTTTCTAAACGTGAAACTTGAACTTGTGAAATACCTAATCGTTTAGCTATGGCTTCCTGATTATAATCTAATTGATAACGCATATAAATAATCATTCTCTCTTTGTCATCAAGTTTTTCCATTTCCATTTCTAGAGCAATCTTTTCAAACCACATTTCATCTTTCTTATCTACAATCCGATCTTCTACGCTAATTGTTGAACCATCCTTTTCATAGATAGGTTCATTTAATGATGTTGGATAATATGATGAATCGATAGCTTCTACAACATCCTGTACATCAACTTTTAAATATTTTGCAATATCCTCTACAGTTGGTTCATCATGAGTTTCACTTTGTAAAATTTCCTTTGCCTTTGTTACTTTGATATTCAATTCTTTTAAAGAACGAGAAACTTTAATTGTTCCATCGTCTCTAAAATATCTTTTGATTTCTCCCATAATTATAGGGACTGCATATGTTGAAAACTGCACATTATATGAAGCATCAAAATGATTGATAGCTTTCATCAAGCCAATACATCCTATTTGAAATAAATCTTCTTTATCATAATAGCTATTTTTAAATCTGTGAACAATAGACCATACAAGTCCTAAATTATCTTTAACAACTTCTTCTTTTGCTTGTTCATCCCCTAAACGCACTTTTTCAAGAAGATCTAACGTTTTTGAACTAACCATGATCTTTAAGTCTTTTTGTGATGATTAATTTTGTTCCTATATTGATAACACTCTCTATTTCAAACGAATCAGCCAGTGTATCTATGATTGTCATTCCCATTCCAGCATGTTCTAAGTCTTTTGCAGTTGTATAAAAAGGTGTTTTCACTTGATCAAGATTTTCGATGCCCTTTCCATAATCTTGAATAATGAGCTGTACCATACGATCTTCAATTGTCATTTTCATTACAACCATGCAATCAGCATTATGGTTATAACCATGTATAATGGCATTACTCACTGCTTCAGCCACAATTGTTTTAAATTCGATAATTTCATCAATCGTTGGATTTAATTGGGTGAGAAAGGCGCCAACTGTTGTACGAGCAAAGTTTTCATTATCAAGTGTTGCACTAAAGCTCACTTCCATCTGATTCATAACATTCCCTCCTTTATTTGTTCAATTGATTCATAATATGGCATAATTTGAAACATTCCTGTCAATTCGAATAAGCGATAAGCGACTGGATTTAATCCTGTTAAAATCAGTGTACGATGCTCAAATTTCAATTGATTATATCTTCCTAGAACAAGCCCTATTCCAGAACTATCTATGAATGTTGTTTTTGCAAAATCAAAAACAATATCTTCATTTGTTTCTTCCAATAAATCACTTAATTCTTTTCTATACGCAGGGGCATTTACACAATCAATTTCCCCATAAAAATGAACAATGATCACATGCTCCAACTTTTCTACTTGCATACTATTTTCCATTTCTTTAACCTCCTTCCTGGATATCATATATCATTTCTTAATGAAAAGAAATCCATTCGACAAAACTAGAATCAATCAAACAAAAAAAGATGTTCAATGAACATCTTAAACAAATAACTGAAAATAACGATAAACCTTCTCACTTAAAGACAGGGCAGCAATATCCGTACGACTCGCAATTTCAAACGAAGCAATATTAACATCATCCCTCATCAGAAGAATATGCCCAATAGTCTCACCTTGACGAAACGGTGGAACTAAGCTCGTATAATTGATAACATATGTTACATGATCTTCAGTGCTCTTATCTTTAACATAGACAACATCTTCTAGACAAACAACTTCAACATAATCTTGTTTCGCATCAGTTATTTTTACTTTGTCTATAACATCACCTTTTTTAAATAAAGTGACGTTTTCATACAAAGAAAAACCATAATCTAACAATTGTGTAACTTCTTGATTTCTCACTTTAGGTTCACTTTCTTTCATAACTACTGCAATTAATCTTAAACCATTTCTTTTGGCAGTTGAAACTATACAATAACCTGCTTCCTTTGTATATCCAGTTTTTAATCCATCACAACCATCATATGACTTTAATAATTTATTCGTATTAACTAACCAAAACTTCTGAGCACTATTTTCTCGAATATAACTATCATATAGTGAAGTTGTTTCAAAAAGTCTGTCTCCTCCTATTTCAATCAAATAAGCCGCCATTAATCCTAAATCAAGAGCACATGTATAATGATTATCATCATGTAGCCCTGTTGCATTCATAAAGTGTGTATTCACCAAGTTGAGTTCCTTAGCCTTTTCATTCATCATTTTCACAAAACCATCATTAGTACCAGCAATTCTTTCTCCAACCATCACACATGCATCATTAGCTGAAGCAATACTAATGGCTTTAAATAAGTCCGAAACTGTCATTTGTTCTCCTTCTTCGAGATAAACTTGACTTCCTCCCATGCTCGCAGCATAAGCACTACATGTTAAAACATCATCCCATTTTAATGTTCCTTTTTGAATAGCTTCAAACATTAAAATCATTGTCATAATCTTTGTGGTTGAAGCGGGAAATAGTTTTTCATTTTCTTTTGATGAATATAAAACTTGTCGACTAGATGCTTCCATCAAAAGAGAAGAGGATGCGTTTGGTGCAAGTTTTAATTCTTCGGCATAAACATTCATTGAAGGAAGAATCATGGTTATCATGAAACATAAGCATAATAATATTTTTTTTAACATGGAAACACCTCAAAATATTATATGTTGGAATATGAAAAATAGACGAGAAAAACATTATCTTTAAAAGATTAAAAAAAGTTACATATCAAAATATGCAACTTATCTCTTCCTTAAAGTCCTTCTGTAATATCTGTGATACTTTTTTCAATATCTGCATTAATGCCTATACCTCTATCTCCAAAACTTTCAGGCATAATAGCTTCATCTAAATTTAAACGAATGAGTGAGAAATTTTGATGTTCTCTTACCATTTTCTCAAAAGGGAAACGAATGATGGTTGGTGTATTAAAGCCAACTCCCAATTCCAATAAAACAACTTTTTTATCCATCATACGATATAGAAATTCTCCATAGTTTTGTGATGCTTGATGCCAATTTTCATCTTCTACAAAGAATTGATCACAGCGTAAATTCATAGCCATTCTACCACCACAAACGGGACATTTTGGTACTAATTCTGATGGAATCTCACAATTTTTTCTAGCTTGATTCATTTTCACAAACAAATCAACGGCTTTGTAGGTACGAGGATGACATCCTTTTTCACATTGAATCAATCCATAATCACCTTGTGTTGCAAAAATTCTTTCCTTTTCAAAACCAGCCTTATAAAATTGATGATCGGCATTTGTTGTTAAAACAAAATAATCTTTATCCTTTACCAAATCATAAATTTTTCGATATAAAGGAAGAGCCTCTGGTTCAATTCTATTCACATAAACATGTTTTGACCAATATCCCCATTTTGCTTCTTCGCTAGAAAATGGGTAAAAACCAGCACTGTACATATCTGTCATGCCATATTTTTCAATAAACTCTGGAAAGAGATCAGTAAACCTTTTGCCACTATAAGTCAATCCAGCTGCAGCTGACAAACCAGCTCCACCACCTATTAAAATGGTATCTGCTTCAGCAAGCAATTTTTGAGCTTGTTGAATTTGGATATGATAAGGTGTTTGTTGAAAGATATAATCCCTTGCCGGCATCCCACTTAAAAATTGTCGCCAATCCATGACTCTCATCCTTTCAATAATTTTTCATAAATTTGTAAATCCTCATCTTTAAAAACATTAAAAATAACTTGTTCAATTTGCGAATGCAATAAAAATTCTTGCACAGTTTCAACAGCAATTTGAGCAGCAATATCTTTTGGAAAACGGAAAACACCAGTTGAAATACAACAGAAAGCAATAGATTTTAATCCCATTTCCTCTGCTTTTTCTAAACAACTTTCATAACATAACTTTAACAATGCTTTGTGTTTTTGCATTAATCTGCCATGAACAATCGGTCCAACAGTATGGAAAACATATTGACTTGGTAAATTATAAGCAGAAGTCACTTTGACCTTCCCTGTAGGCTCTAAATAACCCTGTTTTTGCATGAGATCATGACAAGCCAAACGTAATCTCACTCCAGCAAAAGTATGAATGGCATTATCAATACAATAATGTCCTGGTACAAAACATCCTAACATTTGATTATTTGCAGCATTGACAATAGCGTCAACTTTTAGTCTTGTTATGTCTCCTTGCCAAATACTGATACCTTTCTCTTGAATTTCTACAATTCCTTTTTGATGGTTAATTTCTTGAAGATATTCGTCCTCGATTTTTAGGTATTCTTCAGCAATGGGTAAGGGTTCTCTGACATTCACAAGAGCCCGATATAAATCAAAATGATATTGATTTTCATCAATTTTTTGATGACGTTCATTTAATAAATAATCTATAAGATATCTTTCTTTATTCATAAAATCCCTCTTTCAATAACATGTTTTGGACATATCTCTACACATTTTCCACAATGAAGACAATGTTCTTGAATAATCACCGCAGGTATTTGTGTGACATCAATACATTTTTGTGGACAAATTTGATAACAATATTGACATCCAATACAGCCTTCTTTGATAATATACCCCTTTTTTTCAATCATTTGATTAACAGAAAAACTTTTTCTCACAATTGGTTTTTGACTTAAGTCAAAAAACTCACCATGACATTCATAGATCACAAAAACTTCTAAAATATCTCTTGAAGCTTGATCTGGATAAATTGTTTTCATATAAGGATTCATTTCAAAAATATCATCAAGCTTTTGTTGACCCATACTTTTGACTTTTCCTTGAAGTGAAATGGCAATTGATGATAAAGTCTCTTCTCCTTTAAGACCAGTTAAAGCTATCTGATGATTATGCATCAAACGCTGATAAAATGCTTTTCCTCGGGCAGTAATAAAATACAATTGTTCATCTTCTAATAACATCATATCAATTGCACATGTCACTGGGCAACCATTTTCATCTAAAGTTGCCATAATAGTTGTATGAATATCTTTTTGTAAAAGAGAGAGGATATCATGGTTTTTCACTTTGATATCTCCCTTTTGAATAAATAACTTAATTTTTTATAACTGATCATTGTTAAAATCGAAATAACTGTATATTTAAAAATATTAAACGGCAAGAGTGAAAATACAATCATTGTTGTTAGATCTTTTACCAAAGGATTAGTCACAACAGCCATTTGTACAATATCCTGAATTGACATTCCAAATAATGTCGCATAAACAGGAAAAATGAAATAAATATTAGATAAAACTGCCAAAATACTTGTAACCAAAACACTTATCATTAAGCCTTTAACAGCTTGTTCTTTGGTTTTATTCTTTTGATAAAGCCATGAAGCTGGTAAAACATAGGCAATCGTTAAAACCAAATTAGCTAATTCTCCAACAAACATGGTTGTTGTTCCATTTAATAAGAAATTCAATAAAATTTTAATAATTCCAATTAATACACCAGCTAAAGGTCCTAACAAGAAACCACCAATCATAATTGGTAAATCAGAAAAATCAAATTTCACAAATGTTGGTGAAAATGGAACATGAAAATCTAAAACCATGAGAATGGCTGATAATGCTCCTAGCATCGCAATCATTGTTAAACTTCTTGTTGTTATTTTATGTTTATCTTGACTTACTGTCAATTGTCTCATTTTTATTTTCCTCCTTAAATGAAGGATCGCTTTATAAAAATAGCCCAAAGGTATTCCTTTGGGCTATACAAAACGAAACCTCTTTTCTCATCCGGACTTTACCGTCGGTTCTGGAATTGCACCAGATCAGCTTACGCTCGTGGACTTTACCACCGGTCAGGAATTTCACCTGCCCCAAAGACTTAACGTTCTATACAATTTTTAAAAGACTATTTCTTAGAATTCAAATGGTGGATTTCCACTAAAATCAGCAATAATTCCATGAGCATCTTCAATATAGAAAACTTCAAATTGAGGATTATCTGCAGTTTGATAATTTCCCTTTACAATTGGATTTTCTAAAGCTGCTTCTTTAATTTCTTTGCTATTAACAAATACTGCTTTTCCATGAACTCTTAACCAAGCAAATTCTGGTGAAGAAACACAGATTTCAATTTCCGGATTTTCTTGCATGTCTTTATAAACATCTTTTTGGTTTCCAGTATTGAACCATAATTTTCCTTCTTTTTCAAAACTAAACATAAATGGTCTGCATTTTGCTTTTCCATCTCTTCCCACTGTTGCTAAATATTGCACTGGGTTCTTTGTTAAAAATTCTACAACTTTATCCATTTTTCATTCCTCCGTTTTCGTTGTTATCATTTTTATTACAACACTAATATATCATCCTTTAGTTGTAATGTCAATAGTTACAACTAATTTTTTTAATCTAATTCTAAACCACCTGTATATAATTGATAATAAACCCCATGTTCCTTTATTAAATCATCATGCGTTCCTCTTTCAATAATACGTCCTAAATCCATAACCATAATCACATCACTATTTTGAATTGTTGACAAACGATGAGCAATCACAAATACTGTTCTTCCATCCATCAGTTTATCCATCCCATCTTGAACAATCTTTTCAGTTCTTGAATCAATCGATGATGTTGCTTCATCAAGAATCAAAACCGGTGGATTCGCAACGGCTGCTCTGGCAATAGATAAAAGCTGACGCTGTCCTTGTGATAAACTTGACCCATCACCATCAAGCATTGTCTCATAACCATTTTCTAAATGGCGAATAAAAGTATCAGCATTTGCTAATTTGGCGGCTTCAATCACTTCCTCATCTGTGGCGTGAGGCTTTCCAAAACGAATATTTTCCATGATTGTACCAGTAAACAAATGCGTATCCTGCAAAACAATGCCTAATGATCTTCTTAAATCGGGTTTCTTGATTAACTTAATATCTATTCCATCATAAGTTATCGATCCTTTTTGAATATCGTAAAAACGATTGATCAAGTTCATAATCGTCGTTTTTCCAGCCCCAGTAGCCCCCACAAAAGCGACTTTTTGTCCAGGTTTAGCAAACAAATCGATATCATGTAAAACAATTTTTTCATCAGTATATCCAAAATCAACATGATGAAATTGAACATTTCCCGCTAAAGGAACAAGTTCATACCCATTTTCTCGAGGATGCTTCCAAGCCCATAAATTGGTTTCTTCATCAGTGACCTCTAAACCATGTTCACCCTCTTTGACACATGTTAAAGTGACAATGCCTTCATCATATTCAATCGTTTCATCCATTAAATGAAAGATACGTTTAGCCCCTGCTAATGCCATAATAACAGAATTTAACTGTTGTGTAATTTGATTAATCGGTTGATTAAATGAACGATTCAATTGTAAAAAAGAAGCCAATTCTCCTAAAGTCAAACTACCAATACCATATATAGCAAATAATCCTCCAAATAAAGCTGTTAAGACATAAGAAAGATTTCCCAAATTATTCATAATAGGTACAAAAATATTAGCATATTCATTAGCACGATATGAGCTTTCAAAAAGTTCTTCATTTATACGATTAAATTCTTGGATCACTTGAGGTTCATGTGTAAAGACCTTAATGACTTTTTGTCCTTCCATCATTTCCTCAATATAACCATTTTCTTTTCCTAAACACTCTTGTTGCTTAGAAAAATAATAACCACTTCTTTTTGAAATATATTTGGTCATACCATACATAATCAAAAGAATCACAACAACAATCAATGTCAGTGGTATAGAGATAATGAGCATTGATATAAAAACTGAAATAACGGTCATCAATGAGCTTAAAAATTGAGGAATACTTTGTGAAATAACCTGTCTTAACGTATCTGTATCATTTGTATAAATAGACATAATATCACCATGACTATGGGTATCAAAATACTTTATAGGAAGTTTTTCCATATGTTCAAATAAATCATCACGAATGCGCTTTAATGATCCTTGGGCCACCTCAATCAACAAATAATTATACATATAGGTTGCAAAAATCCCAACTAAATAGATAAGTGCCATCACAATCAAAGCATAAAACAATGCACTAAATCCAATTGTTCCATCAACAATAGGAAGAATATAATCATCAATCAAACTCTTGATAAACAATGACCCCATAACATTTGCAAGAGCACTGATCAATATAAAACAAAGTACAGCTAAACAACGCCATGCATGTCCTTTCATGATATATGCCATAAGTCTTTTAAAGACTTTCATTTCATCTTGTGACATTTTCATTTTTGTCACTCTAGCCATTGTTATCATCTCCTTTCACCTGTGTTGCATAAACTTCTTGGTAAATGGCATTCTCTTTGAGAAGTTGTTCATGCGTTCCAATACCACTGATTTTCCCATCATCCAACACAATAATTCTATCAGCATCTTGTACAGATGAAATACGTTGAGCAATAATGATTTTTGTCATATCGGGAATTTCATTAAGAAATGCTTGGCGAATCAAATAATCTGTCTTGGTATCAACAGCACTTGTGCTATCATCAAGAATCAATACTTTAGGATCTTTCAACAATGCTCTCGCAATACATAATCTTTGTTTTTGTCCACCTGAAACATTGCTGCCACCTTGTTCAATATAAGTATCATAACCTTTTGGAAAGGTCTGAATAAATGAATCAGCTTGAGCCAATTGACATGCATGCTGCATTTGTTCGTCTGTAGCATGTTCATTTCCCCAACGCAAATTATCTTTAATTGTCCCGGAGAATAAAACGTTCTTTTGTAAAACCATGCTCACTGCATTTCTCAACGTATCAAGATCATATTCACGGACATCATAACCCCCAACTTTAACTATACCTTCTTGAACATCATACAAACGTGCAATCAATTGCACCAAAGTTGTTTTGGCACTTCCAGTTCCACCAATAATACCAATAGTTTCTCCACTTTGAATATTAATATTGATATGCTGTAAATTGTAATTCTTTTCATCAGAAGCATAGCCAAAACAAACATCTTCAAATGAAATTGCTCCATTATCAATTTCATATCTTGGATTTTGAGGATTTTGAATGGTTGAAACTTCATTAAGCACTTCAACAATACGTTCTCCTGAAGCCACAGACATCGTCAACATCACAAAAATCATAGAAATCATCATTAGTGAACTTAAAATACTGGTTGTATAAGTAAACAGACTCATTAATTGACCTGTTGTTAATGTCTCTGATACAATCATGTTGGCGCCAATCCATGAAATCATAATCAAACATGTGTACATAACCAATTGCATAGCTGGAGAGTTAAAAACCAATAAACTTTCTGCTTTCTTAAACAAATAATACAGATAATAAGACGCTTTTTTAAATTTTTCAGTTTCTTGATTCTCTTTGACATAAGCTTTGACTACACGAATATTCATAATATTCTCTTGAACACTGGCATTTAAATTGTCGTAACGATCAAAAACCTGTTGAAAGATATCATGAGCACGAGTTGCGATGACATAAAGAATAATCGCTAATAAAATCACCGCAACAACATCGATCATAGAAAGTGATGGTGAAATCCAAAATGTCATACACCATGCACAAATTAAAAGTAATGGTGCTCTAAAACATGATTTCAAAATCATTTGATATGAGTTTTGAACATTTGTCACATCAGTTGTCATTCTTGTGACCAATCCAGCAGTTGAGAATTTATCAATATTTGCAAAAGAGAACGTTTGAATGTTTTCAAACATTGCTTTTCTTAAATTCTTTGCAAATCCTGCCGAAGCATGAGCTGATGTTTTTCCTGCAATCGTTCCACAAGCCAAGGAAACAAATGCTGAAATCACCATTAAAATCCCATAAAAACAAACTGCTTTTATATCACCTTTATTGACTCCATCATCAATAATATATGCCATTAAAAATGGCAGAAGAATTTCCATCAAAACTTCACCAATCATAAATATTGGTGTTAAAATAGATGTCTTTTTATATTCTTTAATTTCTTTTGCTAATCTTTTTATCATTTTTCTTTTTATACTATAATTCCTTTCTTGAATTTTATTTTCCCATGATCTTATTACAGAGTTCCTTTCCCTTCCTGTATATTTTTTTATACAATTGATTATCATCCTCCTTCTATTGTAATCTTTTTCATTACATCTAGTTTAACATGTCTTTCGTTGTTATGTCAACGATTACAACAGTTTTCAAAATAAAAACATCTCATTAATGAGATGCTATGTATTTAATATATATTTTCTGGTATCTTCAATGACATCTTTCAATGTAATTGATTCTAATTCATTTTCCATTGCTTTTTGTACTCTTATCAATTTATCATCTAATATCAAGTGAATATGTTGACCAACTGGGCAATTTTCATTTGGTTTCTCATGAAAGTGAAATAATTCTCCATTTCCAACACAATCAACAGCCTTATAAATATCCAAAAAAGTAATCTCTTCTAAAGGTTTCGCAATAGAAGCACCACCACTTCCTCGAATCACATGAACTAAACCAGCAGCTTTTAATTGCCCCAGTATTTTTCTAATAATAACTGGATTCACATTGGTACTTAATGCTAAAAAATCACTCGTTACTTTTCTTTCGTTTTCAAACGTATCGATACATGCAAAAATATGAATTGCTAATGTAAATCGACTAGATATTTGCATATCCTTCACCCCTTCTGGCTTATATTCTAAAGGTTTTTAATGATGATGTCAACAAAACATCAAAATTCTCAATCCATCTCAAAAGGATATTTTTTTGCTTTTGTCGACAAATAATCATTGTTTTTTCAAAAGGCAAAATCAAATCATAAGTTCAAACAAAAAACTCTACAAAGTCATATTTTGTAGAGCTTGCTTATCATTATGATAACTTTTTAAACAAGTAATTTCCAATACTTTGAATGATTTGTACAAAAACAATCAAAATAATACTTGTCACTAATAGATAAGTAAAATTATATCCCTGATATCCTTTTCTGATTGCGACATCTCCTAAACCACCAGCACCAATGGCTCCTCCCATAGCACTATATCCGTTCAAACTAATCATTGTTAAAGTAATACCAGAAATAATTGCTGGAAGAGCTTCTTTTAAATATACTCTAAAAATAATTTGTGTATCACTGGCACCAAAAGATTTAGCAGCTTCAATCAAACCTGGATCAACCCCTCGTAAAGCACTTTCAATGACTCTTGCGACAAAAGGGATGGCAGAAATCGTCAATGGAACCAAAGCAGCAGTTGTACCAATTGCTTTACCAGCAATAGCTCTTGTCACTGGTATAACAATAATCATCAAAATAATAAATGGAAAACTTCTAAATACATTGACAAGAAAATCCAATACAGAATAAATTGCTCTATTAGGTTTTAAACCATCAGGTGCAGTTAATGTCAGCACAATAGCAGGTATAAATCCTAAAATAACCGAAAATATAGTAGAACCTATAACCATATATAGTGTTTCATATGTTGCTTGAATCATCATATCACTCATGATTTATGACCTCCCATTCTATATGATTGTCTTTCAAATATTGGATAACAGCATCTTTGTCTTTTTCTTCAATATTAATAATGAGACTTCCCATTGTATTTCCCCTAAAATTCTCTAATTTACCATGACAAATATCAAAATCAATATTTAAATTTCTAGCCAACGAAGTAATCGTATGTGAAGTAGAATTGTCGTTTGTAAAAAATAATTTTATATTAAATCCTGTTTTTGGTAATAAATCTTTATTGTCTCCAGCAAAATCCTGAATATCTTCATTAGAAGAAACAAAGAGTTCTTCAGGCTTTCCTTCAGCAATAATTTGACCATTTTTTAAAAAGATAACTTTATTACAAATTTGTTTAATCACTTCCATTTGATGTGTCACCACAATAATTGTAATATTTAATTCTTTATTAATTTTCTTTAATAATGCAAGAATATCTTGGGTTATTTTTGGATCTAATGCAGAAGTTGCTTCATCACATAATAAGACCCTTGGATTTAAGACTAACGCTCTTGCAATCGCAACTCTTTGTTTTTGTCCCCCGCTTAATTGTCTTGGATAACTATCAATTTTGTCTTCTAGTCCTACTAACTTCAATAATTCATGTATTCTTTTATTATTTTTTTCATCTTTTGGATTTTGTTTCCAAAAACGTAATGGTAAAGCAACATTTTCATAAACATTTAATCTATTTAAAAGATTAAAGTTCTGAAAAATCATTCCCATTTCCTTTTGAATAAGCTGTAATTCTTTTTTATTTAATGATGAGATTTCTTTATCCAAGGCAACTATTGAGCCAGATTGAAAATCCTCCAAACCATTAATACATCGTAATAATGTAGATTTTCCGGCACCACTTTGTCCTATGATTCCAAAAATATCTCCTTCTTCAATTTTAAAGGAAACATTTTGAATAACTTCTAAATCTCCAAAGCTTTTACAAAGGTTGCTAACTGTTATCATTATTGATCCTCTCCTAAATGCATCATTGCTATATTAATATGACAATATCCTGTCGGATTTTTTTCTAAATACTTTTGATGATATTCTTCAGCAGTATAGAAATTTTGTAAAGGTAGAATTTCTACTGCTAATGGTTCATCATACTTCTTTTGGACTTCTTGTGTCACTTTATTAATGATTTCTAAATCATCCTCATTAACATAATAAATTCCCGTACGATAAGAAATCCCTTCATCTTCTCCTTGTTTGTTCAAAGAGACAGGATCAATCACACGGTAATAATAGTTTAATATTTTTTCTAATGAAATTTCTTGATTTTCATAATCAACTTTAACTGTTTCGCTATGACCACTTTGTTGAGACTTGACTTCTTCGTAAGTTGGATGAGCTGTTTTTCCATTTGCATAACCTACGGTTGTTTCTTGAATACCTTGAAACTGATCAAGGTACTTCTGGACACCCCAGAAGCACCCGCCAGCTAAATAAATTGTTTGTCTCATTAGAATGTAGCGACTACAGCAGCTCCATATTTTTCAGAAATATAGTCTTTTACTCTTTGGTCTGTAATAGCTTTGATTAATGCTTGTGTTTTTTCAGATTCTTCATTTCCTTCTTTAACAACTAAATAGTTAATATAAGGTGCTGCTTCTTCATCTGTAAAGTTTTCACCTACTAAAACATTAGATTTTTCAGTTAATCCTGATTCTAATGCATAGTTACCATTAACAATAAGAACTTTTGCATCATCTAAGTGATTAGCAATTTCTTCAGCAGCTAATGGAGTTAATTTAACATTAACATTGTAACCAGTAATTCCAGATTCGGGATCAGAAACATTACTTGTATATTCAATGATTCCAGATTTTGCTAATAAGTTTAATGCACGATCTTCGTTAGAACCATCGTTAGGAATTAAAATCTCATCACCATCTTTAATATCACTTAATGCAGTATAATCTTTTGAATAAAGTGCCATTGCTTCATAGTGAACACCTTGTACTTCTGATAAATGTAAACCACCTTTTTTGTTTTGTTCTTCCATATAAGCTAGAGTTTGGAAATAGTTAGCATCTAAATCACCATCTTCTAATGCTGTATTTGGTTGAATATAATCTGTAAATTCAGTGACTGTTAATTCCCAACCATCTTCAGCTAAAATATCTTTGACAACATCGTTCAATATTTCTGCATGTGGTACAGCTGTAGCACCAACTTTAATTGTTTTGTCTTCTTCTGCAGAATTATTTCCCCCACATCCTGCTAATGCAACAACAAATGCACTCGCTAATAATAACTTACCTAATTTTTTCATTTTGACTCTCTCCTTTATGTTTTGTATTTGCAATACAATAAACAAAAAACTCGCCCTATCTAAAGGACGAGTATATTACCCGTGTTACCACCTTATTTTAAAATAATCTCACAATTATTTCCTCATCAAGTACTCCCAATCATATGGTTTATACTCTATCACTGTAACGGGTGAACCCGTCATAGCCTCACCTTTGAAAAAGGCTCGGTATGCAACTCTAAGGCCATCTTCATTTATCTTTAATCTTTCTTTTTCACCAACCAAGAACTCTCTACGCATCTTAGATAAACTACTCTTCTTTTCACTGTCTTTATTGTATTGTAATGTCATAGTATACCAATAGGATTAATTTGTCAACCACTTTTTTAAAAATAATTTATTTTTTTGAAAAATTTCAATCATCCTCTGACAAGTCGACTTTGGTATTCCATATTAATTTCTGAAATTTCCTTTTCACCATCAATATAAGCTTGATAAAGGGACTCCACACGTCCGCCACCTAAATTATCACAACCACTACAAAAATCACAAGCACTTCCACAAACAGCCAATGATTGATAAATAATTTTTTCTCTTTCTTCTTTTGTTGTATCTTTAATTAAAATTGATTTCATTTAAACATCTTCTTTCTTAAATGTTTCATTCATACCACCCATTCTATATCCCATTAAATTCTTATCTATAATTTCCACACATTCATTATATTTGTCCATTGATGCATCATAATATATAGCATACCAGCATTCACATGGATTCCCTACCTGATATAGATAATATTTTCCAATGATAGCTTCCAAATATCCACATAATGATATTCTTTGAGATTGAACACATCTGCTTATTGAAAAATGCAACTGATATCCATCATACCATCACTCCCATGCTGACATATCTCCCAATGCCATTTCAACAATACAAATTCTCACTTATTTTATAAACTTTTTGAAATATTCATCTGGATATTTCATAAAATACCCACAATGATCTAATGACTCTATCTTGATAAATTGACTCTTTTCATATTTTTTTATTCTAGGCAAGCAAAGTTTTGCTTTATCTTTTGTTCCATATACAAATGTTATTTTTTTCTGTGACTCAATATCTAATGATGGATTCTCATTCATATAACAACTCTTTATTAAATTTTTTAAACTTTCATTTGTAACCAATGGGGCAACATATTGTTGTACTTCACCCATCCCATGAAAACATTTATTTAATTCTTTGATAGTATTTTCTGGATGTTTTTTAATGTTGATCAAACATTTTTTATATTTATGATAAAAATATCTTTGTATCATATTGGGAAAATGAAAGATAGGTGCACTATCTATAATGACTTGATCTATTTGTTCTTGGTGATGGCAAAAATAATGAAAAGCAATATTACCACCTAAAGAAAATCCTATGATTGCTTTTAGTTTATCAATATTATTTTCTTTTAGAAATTGATCAATATATTTTTCTTCATCTTCCATAGATATATAGTTGGAATTTTTATAATGCCCACTATAAGTTGGAACAATCACATAAAAATCATTGCATAATCTCTCTCTTACGCAATCAAAAAATTCAGCATTTGTAAACATGGGATGCAATAACAGAATTTTTTCATGATTTTTATTTCCATAAGTCATTATTTTCACTCAAAACCAACTCCTTTTTGTATTCCTTCAACCCATCATAAATCACATCATATCTAAGCATTAATAAGAATGAACTTATAACTTTTTAATTGGAAAAAACATATAATTCTTTCCTGTTTGCAAACAAGTAAAATCATGAACTGCTCCTACTAACGATATATTATTATCTTTTAAATATCGAATTGTTTTTGAAAAAGTATCATCATCTTCACATTCTACATAAATATATTCATAACTAGGAATAATCCACTTTGTCCAACCGTCAGGTGCTTGGGCATCATCATTACACTCTACTCCAGCAAGATAAAGTCCTTTGTTGAAATCTTCCCACGGATTGAACGAATGTGAAAAGTCAGACATCGCTCCCCATATACCAATAATATGTCCAGTTTTGTCTCTCTTGGCCAAATGTTGAACTTCTTCAAAATGGGAATTGGCATCAAGCCATAGTCTTTGAATAAATCCTTTTCCATCTAAAGTAGAACCCTCTTTCCCTATGACTACAAACGCCTCTTTTATGCATCTTTTTATTTTCATTGTCTTCTCCCATCAATTGAAATTTGTTTAACTAAATATTTTTTCTTATCTTTGACTTTTATCAAGATTAAAGAACTAAATATTAAAACTATTGTTGTAACTATATTTCCTAAAATATTATCATTAATGATGTATATCCCAGATAAAGAATTAGCAATACAATGAAATAATACACATAACCATACGCTGTTAGTATTCTTTCTTATACTTGCTAAAGCAAATGTTAAACCTAAAACATTTATTCCAAATGCCAAGTAATTTTGTCCATATTGAGATACTCCTTGTATATAGAATAAAGGTAAATGCCATATCCACCAAATAACACTTAGTATTAAAGTTGATATAATAAATTTATACTTTTTCTCTAATTCTGGTTGAAGTATATATCTCCATCCTGCTTCTTCTAATCCTCCACCAAATAACATCATAGGAATCATAACAATTATTGCAAATAATGGTGCTCCATTTTCATATCCTGAAATCAAACATTGTGGCAAAATAAATAAAATTACTAAAATGACTACCATTATATATGAAAATATACTATGTTTGAAATCAAAAATATTTTTCATCCAATCTTTAAAATTTTTAATTTTATTATTTTTCTTTAATGATATAAAGGAAGCAATCGTTGGTGACCAACCACCTAGCAAATATGGTATATACAACAAATAATGATCATTTAATGATATATTATTTAGACTACACGCCAAGCATATCCCCCAACAAACTAGCATTATAGAAAAAGTATATAATAAATACTCTTTACTTAACTTACTCATATAAAACTCCTTTACAAAATTACAATTTTTCTTTTTTACCCTATTCTCTTATAAATGCTTTATCTGTGATTGGGATTCCTGTATCATCTGATACATAGCGTTCTACTTTCATATGCAAGTTATATTTATCTCTCAATTCAGTAATCTTTGACATCATAGGTGATGCATGATGAATATCAATGGAATGCTGGTCTTTCCAACTATCAATCAATAATACTGTTTCTTCATCATCCATTGGAAAAAAGTATTCATATCTCAGATTTCCTTCTTCTTCTCGAATCTGATTGACGACTCCACTTGACATCATTTCTTCTGCAAACTTTTTTGCATTTCCCTCAACACCAGTATAATAAATATTGATTATAATAGACATTTTCTTGACCTCCTCCAAATATATTGTTTTGTTTCTTTCATTTTATCATAATTCCAGGGACGTGAAAATAAAGAGTTTTACAGATCCATTTTTTCCTTTTCAAATATATCATCACAAAACGGCATAGCCAAAACTGACCATGCCGTATATAAAAATGCACCTTAAAAAGCTCTTTTTATGAAATAATTTGACAAACATCAACCCATTTTTCAAAATGAGAATACTGTTCAAGCTCAACAATAGTCAGCTCAATGGCACTATTTCCACTTCCACAGGCTGGAAAAACTGTTTCAAAACGTTTTAAAGATTCATCAAGATAGACCTTAACATCATCTTTGATTGCAAAAGGACAGACACCTCCAGGGGCATGTCCCACCAATTCTTCCGTTTGATCATAAGCCAACATTTTAGCCTTTTTACCAAATTCCTTTTTATATCGGCCATTTTGAATCTTTGTATCTCCTGCTGTTACAATAAGAATGACTTGTTCTCCTACTAAAAAAGACATTGTTTTGGCAATTCTAGCTTCATTAACATGCAATGCTTGAGCTGCCAAAGCAACAGTAGCACTCGACTCGTTCAGCTCAATAATCCTATTGGCAAGATGAAACTGTGCAAAATAATCTTTCACTTTCTGTAATGACATTTGACTTTTCCTCCTTATGACACATCAATCCTAAAACAATATGTGTACTTTTTTCTAAATCATCTAAACGCATATATTCTTGAGTTGAATGTACACAATTCATACCACAAGCAAGGACAATGCCTTGAATACTATGCTTCACCAAACTATTATTATCACTTCCACCAAAAGTTTTTGTTAGCTTTGAATCAATCTGATTTTCCTGACAAACTTGCACAAAATCTTGCACAACTTTGGTATTACTTGGAATTTGATAAGCTTCTAAATAAATATGGTGATCCACTTTGATTGCCGCACCCGATGCACGTGCTATTTGTTGAAAAACATCTGTCAAAAAGTTTAATGTATCTAAAGCTTTTTGATGTTGATAACTACGAATTTCTCCTTCTATAACAACCTTTTCAGGTACAATGTTTGTTGCTGTACCACCATTTATTTTGCCAATATTAACTGTTGTTTCTTCATCAATTCTACCTTGTTGAATATGCTCTATAGCTTTAGCAGCAATAGCAATCGCATGAATTCCAGTTTCTGGTGAAAAACCAGCATGTGATGCCTGACCAATCACTTCTATTTGAAAAGAAATGAGTGTTGGTTCTTGTAAAGAGGCTGTGCCAATCGGCCCACTCAAATCTAAAACATAAGCTTGCTTTGCCTTAAATTGAGAATAATCAAACATACGACTTCCTTGAATATAGACTTCTTCAGCAATAGGGAAAAAGACTTCAATATCACGATGTGAAAGATGATCTTCTTTAATGACTCGCAATGCTTCTAAAATAGCGACAATGCCAGCCACATCATCTGATCCTAAAATTGTCTTCCCATCAGATACAAATATTCCTTCATCATTAAAAATAGCTTTCTTCCCAATTCCTGGCTCAACTGTATCCATATGTGCTGAAAAAAGAACAGGACTCCCTTGAATATTTCCTTTCAAGTATCCATAAATATTTCCTGCTTGACTATGATAATATCTATGCACATCATCTTCAAAAACTTCAACATCTAATTCTCGCAATATCTTTGTTAAAGCATCTGCCATTTCTCTTTCTTGAAAGCTTAAGGAATCAATAGCTGTCAGTTTCTGAAAATCCTTTATCAATCTTTCTCTCTGTATCATCTCTTTCACTTCCTTTGATTGAACATATTATATACCAATTGAAAAAAACATGGAATGATTTCCATGTTCTAATGTTGAAACTTTTCACTTAATTTATAGACAATAGGATAACAAATCAAAGCAATCACAACACCAACACCAGATTGAAAAATATTTTCAGGAATTCCTGTCAATGCTATAGCCATACTTCCTTTTAAGTACCATTTTGCTAAAAAGTATCCAAACACCATAATAACAGCTCCAAGTAAATAAGCTGGAATTTGTATTTTTTTACCAAACTTTTGAAGTAAATAAGAAACAGCAATAGCTTCTAAACCTTTAATCAATAATGTTGGAATAAAGTAATAAGCATAGCCTCCTGCTACATCTGCTAAAGCACTTCCAAGTCCCCCAACTAGAAAAGCTAAAAATGGATTCAGCACTGATGAAAACAATAAAATAAAACCATCACCCAAATTAAAGTAACCATCTAATGCATTTGGAATCTTAATAAATAATGTTGCAATAAAAACAATAGCAATTCCTAATCCAGTCAAGACAATATCCTTTGTCGTTAATTTTTTATTCATTTTTTATTCCCCCTTACTTGGACATATCATAGCAAATATTTGTATATTAAAAAATAGACAATTTTTATATTTTTTTAAGGGACAGTATGTTATAATAAAAATGGTGATCTTATGAAAAAATATGAAATAATATATGAAAAATACAGAAATGATATATTAGAAGGTTTTTTAATCAATGGACAACAACTTCCAAGCATTCGACAAAGCTGTCAATTATTCAAAGCAAGTCAAACAACCGTTGAGCATGCTTATGAAAAATTAATGATGGAAGGTTATATCACCAGTAAGCCACAAATTGGATTTTATGTCAGTATTGATCAAGAAAGAATTAAACTGCATCAACAAATCGATCATTATTCATATGAACATCAAAGTATTTCTTATATTTATGACTTTCGTTCTCAAACTGTTTCACAAGACAGTTTTGAAGTTAGTGTTTGGAAGAGATATTTAAAAGATGTTCTAGACGATATCACGAAACTAACAACTTATGGTGATAGTCAAGGAGAGTATGTTTTAAGAGAAGCTTTATGTCAATATGCTTATAAAGTAAGAGGTGTATTGTGTCATCCTGATCAGATTTTGGTTGGTTCAAATTATCAAGCACTCCTCTTTATCTTGTGTGGACTGCTTCCGCATAAAACTGTTATAGGTATGGAATATCAAGAAAATACCCAAACCAAAAGAGTTTTTGAATCTTATGGTTTTCAGGTTATCATGTTGAAAAGCTTTGATGATGGTATAGACATAGAAGATATGAAAAGAGCTCCTCTTGATATTCTTTATTTAAATAGTGCCTCTCAAGGCCTAAAGAAAAAACCTCTTTCAGCAAAATTAAGAAAACAACTTTTAGAATATACAAAAAAAGAAAATATTTTAATTATCGAGGATGATTACAATGGTGAGCTATCATATCATTCTAGGGAGCATTATGCCATGCAAGGCTTTGCATTTAATGATAATGTCATTTATTGTGGTTCTTTTTCAAGATTGTTATTACCATCATTGCGTATAAGCTATATGGTCTTAAATCAGCAATATCTTCGTATTTATCAAAAACATAAAAATGAATATGGTCCTACAGCCTCTAAATTGGAACAGCTTGCTTTCTCTCAATATATTGTTGATGGCTATTTATATAAGCACTTAAAGAAATTAAAAAAAGATTATAAAGAAAAAAATCAAATGATGCTCAAAACATTAAAAAAATATTTTCCTTTTTCATATTATTTAGAAGAAGCTTATCTTCGTTATCATATAGAACTCGTTGACATTGATGAAACAAGATTGATGCAGATTTGCCAAAATCATCAAATTGCTATTAATCCCATTCAAAATCATCAATTATTACTCTCATTTGCCTCACTTCCTTTATCTGAAATAGACGAAGCTATTCAAAAACTCTATCAAATAATCAATGAAAGCCGTATTGTTTAAATGTATAGGTGACATTGTCTTTATGCAAAAAAGCTAAGTCTTTCTATGACTTAGCTAACGCTCTTCCCTTTTTTTATAGTTTTGAATGCCACCAACATATTTTGTTGCTGGACGAATAATACGATTAGAATAAAGTTTATTTTCAATATTATGAGCAATCCATCCTACGGTTCTTCCAACAACAAATAACAAAGTATATAAATCACTTGGAATATTTAACATGTCATAAACAAGTCCACTATAAAAATCAACATTTGTACAAACATGAATTCCCTTTCTTTGATAAATTTCTTCAATAGCAATTCGTGCAAATCGCTGATAAAAGTCAAATTCTGTTTCACGTCCTTTCTCTTTTGCAAGTTCCTGACATTTTTGTGACAAAATTTCACTTCTTGGATCACTTAACGTATAGACAGCATGACCTATACCGTAAACCAAACCACTACAATCATTAAAATCCTTATCTAAAATGCGACATATCATTTCATGAATTTGTTGATCAGTGGCATTGACTGAAATTTCATGAATCACTAACTCCATTTGTTTTTTCACAGCCAAATTTGCTCCACCATGTCGTGGCCCTTTTAATGAGCCAATTGCTCCAGCAACTGCACTATATATATCTGTACCTGTTGAAGAAATAACGACATTTGTAAACGTAGAGTTATTTCCTCCACCATGGTCTGCATGTAGCACCAGTGCAACATCTAAAACTTCTGCCTCCTTTGGGGTAAACTGTCCATCATCTCTTAATAATGCCAAAATTGTTTCAGCAATACTATTTTCTTTATTCACATGGTGAATAAAAAGACTTTGTTCATCAAAATAATGCACTTTTGTTTGATAAGTATAACAAACAATTGTTGGTATTTTAGCAATTAAATTAATTCCTTTTTCTAAAGTTTCCTGAATACCAATATTATCAGCATCCTTATCATAACTATATAACATGAGAACTTCTTGTTGTAATTTATTCATTAAATTCTTAGCTGGAAAACCTAATATATTTGATTCTAAATAATGTCGTGGCAATTCATAGCTCTCACTTAAAATTGTTTTGAATTCTTCAAATTCCCTTTGATTAGGCAAATAACCAAAAAGAATCAAAAAACACACTTCTTCGAATAAATAACGTTTTTCCTCTGACTGATTTTCAACAATATCTTTAACATTAATTCCTCGATAATATAAACTTCCATAATCATCAACCTTTTGACCATCAATCTTTTTATAACCAACAACATCAGATATCTTTGTTAAACCAACCAAAACCCCTGTTCCATCTTCATTACGTAAACCCTTTTTGACAGAATATGTTGTATAAAGCTCATTAGGAATTTCATTTTTCTTTAATGATTTGTGAAAATAATCCTGAATGTATTGCATACCCAACACCCCTTTTCTTATGTAATTGGTATTATATCATAATTTTGTATAATTGTATACAATTATTTTATATCTGCACAAAATGTCGACTGGCATACTTTATCCCATCTTCAATATTGCTCTTCGTCACAAAAGCTCATTTTTTCTTTAATCCATCACATGCATTTCCTATTGCAATACATATCCAATTTTCTTGAAACATACCCCAATCATTATAATCATCATCAAAAACAACGACATCTTCTAATGAACCACCAACTAAGTCCATCATCTTATGAATACCTTGATTTTTTATCATGCTGAAAGACCAAATAATCTTTCATAAAACGAATATATCTAACTGTAGATACAAGAAGAACCTTTGATTCTTCTTGGACTAAGACAGAAATATATTTTGTAGATTGCTGGTATATTCCTAAAATTCAATGTTTGGTCTAAAATATAATGAATAGGTTCTACTCTAAAACCAACTTGTCTGATGAACAAGTCCTTTTACATAACAACATAATCATCTTTCTCAATCGAAAGACCAAATCAATTTTCCTGTTTCTTTATTTGTTAAAGTGCCAGCTATATTAAAAAATATACTTTCTTTTCACACTTTCATCTCTTGAATTATCTTATCGCATTTTGAAGCATGATGAAATCTTATGATTCTAAGGATGAATAAATTAAACTCATATGAATAGGTGAAAGAAATAAACCAATCATACCAAAGAAATGTAAATGAATAACCATGGAAAATAATAAAACAAATGAAGGTATTTTCATATGCTTATTCATAAGTTGTGGTTCTAAGAAACTTCTTAAGACGTTTAAAAAAATATATATTAAAAGAATATATATAGCTTTTAAATAAGCTTTTTGAAAACAATAAACAAAACCTATAGGAATCAAAACAATTCCAATTCCAATAACAGGTAAACTATCTAAAAAAGCCGTTAGCAATGCATAAAAAAGAGGATAATGCATTTTCATAATGAAAAACGCAAAACTTAATATCAAAAAAGTAATCAGCATTATAATGAACTGACATCTCACATAAATGATAATACTTTCTAATGAACGATTCTTTATCACATGAAAAGACTGTAAAAGATGAGATGGCATAATTGTGATGAGCGTATCACGAATATCTTCATAATCAATAACAAGAAAAAAAGTAGCCATAATAAAAATAAAGAAAGAAAAGAAAAATTGTGGAATTTGTGTGAGAAATGATGAAAATGAACTGATAGAATCAAGCATAAAATTTTGAAAAAAGTGAATGATGGTTTCAATATGATCTTGATTAATAAAAGTAAAACGTTCTTTAAGCATCATGAAAAACTGGTTAAAAAAAGGCAAAAATGTCATTTCTAAAAAAGAAGGAATCTGTCTAAAAATATCACCTAAAAAGAACAGGCAACATATGACAATTCCACTAATGATACACACTGAAATTAAATAAAGGCACAACAATAAAGAAATCCCAATAGCACTTCTTTTCATACAAAAACATTTTTCAAAATAATCAATCATTGGTTTTATCAAAAAATAACAAATAATAGCTAATAAAAAAGGTAAAAAAACATCTAAGAAATAGTATAAAATAAGGCAGTAAAGGAAAACTCCTAGAACAATTTTTTTTCTCATCAATAATCACCATTCTATTCATATGAAGAAAAAAACATAATTTGCTTAAATATAAGTATTTTTTTATTATTGAAGTAATAAAAAAGAAATGGTTGACTATCCATTTCCTCATTTTTTCTTATGTTAATAAATATTCATTTAATTATTAATTTTTTGATGTGGAACTATTGACGAATCATCAATAGCCTTAAAAACATAGCCTTTTTTCTGATAATATTCAATCACCTGAGGCAAAATATCAACGGTGTTTTGTTTCCCATTAGCATCGTGCATTAAAATCATAATCTGATTAGCTTGAGAGGCTGTTGCTCTTTTCAACATATTATTTTTTGACATATGACTATAACCATCACCATTCTCAGCATTCCAATCATAATAAATATATCCTTTGTCTTCTACCATTTTCGTGAGTTCGGTCATAATTCCTGGTGTATATTTCTTGGAAACAAGATTAGAACTTCCTCCTGGAAAACGAATATATTTAGGAACATAGCCGATGTAATCTTTGGCTAATTGACCAACTTTTTCTAAGTCTTTAAAATAAGCATCTGTTGATTCATAAACTTTAGCATAATTATGACTATATGTATGTAAGCCAATTGTATGTCCTTTGTCATGGGCAATTTTGATATATTTACGATAATTTGCATTCATTCCTGTAATAAAGAATGTTGCTTTACATTGATAACGATCAAGAATATCTAAAACTTGAGGAGTATACTTAGAAGGTCCATCATCAAATGTTAAATAAACGACCTTTTCATCTTTTCTTGTTTCATCAATAACCTGAACTGTTATTGTTTTCTCCGCCTCATTGCCAGAAGCATCTGTTGCCTTCAAAATAACTGTATAATGACCGACTTTTGACATATCTAATTGACTTTTATCAATTGTTAATAAAGGTTCCTTATCAAAATCATCTTTCACCGTGACTAATGTTTCTAATGAAATCTCACTATTCACAAGCACACTCACATTACTTGCAATAATTGTTGGAGCATTAACATCCTTAACAACATCTACTTTCACGTCTTTCACAGTTTTATTATGTGAAGTATCTTCCACAACAATTTTAATATCTTGTTCACCTTCTTCTTGAAAATGATAATCTTTCTCAAAATAAACATTTGTTTCAGTAGCATCTTGAACACTCTCTATGAAATCTTGTGGATCTACTTTTTGTCCTAATGCAACTTGCTGACTTTTCGTTTCAACCAATGGTGGAGTTGTATCTACAACTTTCACCTTCATTGTTTTTGTCTCATCCTTATATTTTAGAACAACATCATATTCTCCCAATTGTTTTGTATCAACTTTTGAACTATCTATTTGAACATCATCAACATAGCCATTTTTTACTTCTTTAATAAATTGCGTATAATCTACAATTGAATTAATCTCTATTTCTCTCTGTTTTGTTAAAATCAGATGTGATGAATTCAAATACATCAAGAGTCCTAGCAATACAATAAACAAAAAAGCCAAACTTCCAAAAAATAGCATCTTTTTACTTTTCATTACTTTTTTCAATTCCATCTGTCCTCCTTGTCAAAAAACGAATTTCATCGACATTATTCTCGTTTTTTCGCCCCCGAAATATGATATAACATATGTGGTGATAAAAATGTATATATATATAAATAACAAAAATACTCTTTCTTCTCATATTTTGGATCCTGATTATACATATCATACATCTATTTTTCAAGATGATTTATATGATTTCTATAAAAACATACAAAAGCCAGAAAATATTCAAAAAATCACTGGCATTTATATGCAATATCAAATTATTCCTTTTTCTTTTGAAAAAGAACCTCTTGCATATGAAAACTTTCATCCATTGTTAGTCAAAATGATTCATCATTTTCTAGATTTTTCATTTGCAAATCTTTATTGTCATCATACCAATGCATTTTATCTTGTGATGTTTGACACTGATCAGGATCAACTCTGTCAAAGTTTACTCAATTTATCAAAATTTTTAAAACAATTAAAACATACATATCATCATAGAGAATGTGTATTTAAAATTCAATATGGAGTCTATATAGCACATAAATATATTTCTCCATTTCATCTCTTTCAAGCTTCCCAAGAACAGTACGAAAATACAGTTATTCATGATAGTCTGATTTCTGTCAAGTAATTACTGTCTGTATTTATATATTTCATGAATAATGCGTTTGAAAAAAGCTAAAACAAAGATGGTGCTGATGCATATTGGAATAATCCATATTGTTTGTAGACTCATCAGAGGATATATGCCAAAAAAATCAGGAAGAATAAACAAAATAATATAAAAAACAAACATTAAACAGCTAGCCATGAATGCTCTTAAACGATTTAAAGGCATACATACAATAAAAACAAGCAAAAAACTAATAAATCCAGCAACAAGATAATAATATGTTGAATACAATTTTGTATCAAAATGTAATATATGTCCTAAAAAATTAATGCCTATCATATATACAATGACTGTTAAAGCACATGGTACTGCGATTGAAATCACATGTTTTAAAAATCCTTGTGATGATAAAGTTGATGATCGCTCCAATGTTAATAAAAAGCTTGGAATACCAATGGCTAAGCCACTAATTAAACTTAACTGTAAAGGTGTGAACGGATAACTTTGACGCAAGATAGCGTAAATCAAACAAAGAACTGTAGAATAAATTGTTTTCGTTAAATAAAGTGAACTCACGCGCTCAATATCTGCAATAATCATACGTCCTTCTTTAACAATCTCTGTCATAGAAGCAAAATTTGAATCTAATAAAACTATATGAGCTGCTTGTTTAGCCGCATCACTTCCAGCAGCCATTGCAATGCCACAATCCGCATCTTTCAATGCTAATACATCATTCACACCATCACCAACCATTCCAACAACCTTATTTTGATTTTGAAATGCTTTGATAATCATTTGCTTCTGTTCTGGTTTTACACGACCAAAGATACGATAATGTTCAACAACTTTTTGAAATTCTTCATCATCAGTTGGTAATGTAGATGCATCAATATAACGATCCGCATTTTTTAATCCTGCCAATTGAGCAACTTTGGATACTGTCATAGGATTGTCACCTGATAAAATGCGAATATCCACATCAGCATGCTCAAAAAAAGCCAAAGTTTCCATAGCTTCTTTTCTTACACAGTCATGAATAATAATAAGAGCAATAGGTTCAATACTTCCTATATCATATTGATTCACATCGAATTTATCCGTTTTCCCCAAAAGTAAAACTCTTAGCCCCTGTCGTGAATAATTTTCTACTTTTTTGAGGACATGATGTTCTTCATCCAATAAAAACTCTGGTGCCCCCAAAACATAACATCCTTGTTTTTTAAAAGAGATGACACGCATCTTTCTTTCTGATGAAAAAGGTATTTTCCATTGGACTTCATCAAAATCTTGACAAACAAAATAATTACGTAAAGCTTTTTGGGTTGCATTAAGATCATCAAATTGATAAGCTATAGCTCCCATCACTTCTTCAACCATTTCTAATGAATATTCTCCTAAAACACAAACATCCTCAACTTCTAAATCTCCAGTTGTAATTGTTCCAGTTTTATCAAGACATAAAACATTCACACGTGCCAAAGATTCGATAGCTTCCATTTCTTGAATTAAGGCTTGCTTTTGTGCCAAACGACCAACCCCCAAAATAAATGAAACACTTGTTAATAAAACAAGTCCTTCAGGAATCATACCAATCACTCCAGCAACCGTTTTAACAATTGCTGTTCGATAATCATTTGGAAAAGCACTCATTTGTGAAAAAAATAAAACAATTCCAACTGGAACAATAACAAGACTTAAAATTTTTATAACTCTTTCTATAGATGTTTTCATTTCTGAAGAAGCTTTATTTTTATGTTTAGCTTTATGAACCAATTGTGTCGAATAATTATCATTTCCGACTCTTATAACTCTCGCATATGCTTTTCCGGCAGTCGCAAAACTTCCAGACAACAGTTCATCTTGTGAACATTTTCTAACTGGTTTTGATTCTCCAGTTAACATAGATTCGTTCACTTCTAATCCATAAGATTCTATAATACATGCATCAGCACCAATTTGTTGTCCACTTTCTACAATCATCACATCATGAAGTACAAGTTCCTCAACAGGAATGATTTTTTCTTGTTGATTCCTGATAACCTTCACTTTTTTAACTGTTACGACAGTTAACTGATCTATGATTTTTTTTACCTTAAACTCTTGCAAAATCCCAACAATAGTATTGACAAGAACAACAACGATAAAAGTCAAATTTTTCCAGTATCCTGTAGAAAGAACAATAGCTGCTAAAAAAAGATTTAAAAAATTAAAATAAGTTAAAGTATGTTCTCTAACAATTTGTTTCTTTGTTTTTGAAATATTATCATATGAAATATTGACTTGTCCTTTTCTTTGATAATCTTCCACCTCAGTATCTGTTAAGCCTAATTTATATATTTCGTCCATATTTTCACCTACTCCATGACTATAACATACAAATATGTAAAACCTGTGAATATATCTTACCATAAATAATTGATATAATCACTTTTTTAAAATAATTTATACAATAAAAATTTCAATTGAATATAAAAATACGTGGTCCTATTCCCACGTAACAATTTACTATTTATGATTAACTTTTAGCACATTATCTCCAATGACATATATGATATATCTTTTCATAAAATATTAAGACACATCATCTTATCTTCAATGAAAACCATTCAACAATTCAAATAATTCAGGTAATCTTTAACAATTCTTTAACTGAACACATCAAAATGACTTCCTATAAATAAAAAAATTGAAAATATATTAACTCAATCAATACATTCTCAATTCTCAATAATAATATTGGTGGACCCTGCAGGACTCGAACCTGCGACCAACCGGTTATGAGCCGGTAGCTCTAACCAACTGAGCTAAGGGTCCAACTAAACAAAAAAGTGGTATCCACCACTTGTCGACTAATGGTAGCGGGGAAGGGATTCGAACCCCCGACCCACCGGGTATGAACCGATTGCTCTAGCCAACTGAGCTACCCCGCCATGTAGTGAATCGTTTAAGAATAAATGGTGGTTCCGGCCGGAATCGAACCAGCGACACGAGGATTTTCAGTCCTCTGCTCTACCAACTGAGCTACGGAACCATAATGGCGGTCTGGACGGGACTCGAACCCGCGACCTCCGCCGTGACAGGGCGGCATTCTAACCAACTGAACTACCAGACCATTTGGTTGCGGGAGAAGGATTTGAACCAACGACCTTCGGGTTATGAGCCCGACGAGCTACCAGACTGCTCCATCCCGCGATATTTTAAAAAAATGGCGGAGGTTGAGGGATTCGAACCCCCGCGGGACTTTCATCCCCTGTCGGTTTTCAAGACCGATCCCTTCAGCCGGACTTGGGTAAACCTCCGCAAATAATGGTGGAGCTTAGCGGGATCGAACCGCTGACCTCCTGCGTGCAAAGCAGGCGCTCTCCCAGCTGAGCTAAAGCCCCATTCAATGGTCGGGAAGACAGGATTTGAACCTGCGACCCCCTGGTCCCAAACCAGGTGCACTACCAAGCTGTGCTACTTCCCGATAATATTCAATTATTAACTCAAATGGCGCGCTAGGCAGGAATCGAACCCACAACCTCTTGATCCGTAGTCAAGCACTCTATCCAGTTGAGCTACTAGCGCATTTGTTTCACAGCGCTTTCTTATATTAACATATCCGCTGCTTAATTGCAAGACTTTTTTTATTTTTTATGGTGCCCAGGGCCGGAGTCGAACCGGCACGGATTTTAAGGTCCGCAGGATTTTAAGTCCTGTGCGTCTACCAATTTCGCCACCTGGGCATATGTTGGAGGTTCCAGCCGGACTCGAACCGACGATGACAGAGTTGCAGTCTGTAGCCTTACCAACTTGGCTATGGAACCATTTCATTCACTTATTTCTGTTGCTTGTATAGTATATAATATTTTTTCATTGAATGCAATAGTTTTTTTACATTTTTTATCATTTTATGAATCTGCTTCCAAAAAGTTCTCTTTTTATGAGACTTTTTTCTATATTTTTTATTGGTTTTATAGACGGATATCATTTTATAACTTCTTACATGTGTTTATAGGAACAAGGAAAAAGCTTGTATTTTCAAATGGTTTTCCCGCTTACGCATGTATCTTCTCTTATCTTTGCATAAGTCGGTTTTGCAAGGTTGAGCACCATTTTAGTACCACAAATAAGTCAAATAAAATAAACATAAAGCAGTGTTTCCTCACTCCTAAAGATGGTTTAAGACAATCTCGGTTTCACGCTCTTATGTTACGTATTAGAGGCTCAATAATCCTTGCAAGAAAGGCATTACAGGCAATAAAACTGGTAGTGTCAAATAAGTTATGAAAAAGCAGAATTTTTTCATAACTAAAATTCCATAGTCGATTCTATGTAATAATCCAGTGCCTGATCAAGCAGAATATTCCATTTGCTTGGCATATTGTGTG
>Ga0129308_1000494_pt1 | contig 57682 bp, 62 predicted proteins | sample L827metagenome_FD_94440 | JGI IMG/M metagenome (GOLD analysis project Ga0129308, IMG submission 94440) | Ring-tailed lemur group fecal microbial communities from Wisconsin, USA - L827 metagenome | ecosystem: Host-associated > Mammals > Digestive system > Large intestine > Fecal | place: USA...
AGATTGTGTAAAAGTCGTGTTTTCCATAATCTAATTATACCAAAAAAGAGCGATGAGCACACCATTATTTGGCTTGCTTTTCGCTCTTTTTGGTTTATTTCATTCGTGTTTTTCTGTTACAGCCTCTTTTATCAATCTTAGCGTTTAATCTAATGACTCCCCGTTGGTTTCAATCACCTGTTTATACCAGTTAAATGATTTTTTCTTTTTCCTTTGCAGTGTGCCATGCCCCTCATTATCCTTATCAACATAAATAAAACCATATCTTTTTTTCATTTCGCCAGTTCCTGCGGAGATTAAGTCAATACAGCCCCAAGGGGTATAACCAAGAACATCTATTTTATCTATTTCGATAGCGTCCTTGATGGCTTTAATATGTGCTTTTAAATAGTCAATACGATAATCATCGCTAATAGAGCCATCCTCTTCTTCAACATCTTCAGCCCCTAAACCATTTTCCACAACAAACAATGGTTTCTGATAGCGATCATACAAATTATTTAAAGAGATTCTTAAACCTATTGGATCAATCGTCCATCCCCATTCTGAGGCTTCCAAAAACTGATTCTTTCCTGCAGAAAAAACATTTCCCTTCACCATTTCTATTGGATGTGCAGAACAAACTCCGGAAAAATAATAACTAAAGGAAATAAAGTCAACTTTACCCTGCATTAAAATTTCCTGATCCCCTTTTTCCAAAGGAATATGAACACCATATTTGTTAAGAAACGCATAGCAGGTATTGGTATAATAACCGCGAACTTGAACATCTGTAAAATAATAAGTCTGTTCCATCGCTTCTTTTACGGCCAGGGTATCTTCTGGTCGGGATGTTTCCGGATAATTAGGCGCATATAAAATCATGCATCCTATCTGATTATCTTTATCAATTTCATGTCCAATTTTTACAGCCAATGCACTTGCAAGTAATTGATAATGCGCTGCATTGGCAAATAGCTGCCATTTATCTTCTTTGCCCTGATATGAAAAACCAGCACTAACCCAAGCATCTCCCACAGGCAAAAGTGAGTTGATTTCATTAAAAGTCAACCAATATTTAACTTTTCCCTTATATCTTTTAAAAATGATCTGACAATATCTTTCGAAGAAAGTGATTAATTTTTTATTGCTCCATCCACCATATTCCTTTGCGAGGTGGTAAGGCATTTCGTAATGAGAAATGGTTACCAATGGCTCAATGTTATACTTTTTTAGTTCATCAAAAACATTGTCATAAAATAACAATCCAGCTTCATTTGGCAACTCTTCATCGCCTTTGGGAAAGATTCTGCTCCAGGCAATTGACATTCTAAAACATTTGAAACCCATTTGAGCTAATAGGGCAATATCTTCTCGATAATGATGGTAAAAATCAATTGCCTCATGGTTAGGATAATACACATCTTTCAGTACACCATCAGTTATCGTTCTTTTGTGGTTGACTGAACCCGCTGTCATGACATCAGCGACGCTTATACCTTTGCCATCTGTATTCCATGCCCCTTCCATCTGGTTAGCTGCGGTAGCGCCTCCCCATAAAAAATTCTTTGGAAATCCCATTTTATTTTCCTCCTTTTTTTCTTCATTATAGAGATTTCCAGACAGATGATGAAGGCGATTTTGATCAAAAGAAAAGGAAAATCATTTTTACTATTATCATGGGCAAGAAAAATGATTTTAATTTTCATACGATGCTATTTTCCCTGAATCAGGAGATAATTTTTTGATTCATTAGAAACCAGCATACAATAGATGATATCTAAAATAAATAAAATAGTATTAACATATAAGGTTGTTTTTAGTTCTGTTTCACTATGGATATCGGTAATTTGGATGTTTTCTTTTGTCAATTGGCATAAACTTTCATCAAGATTACTTGATATTGATAATGTTTGATAGTTTTCAGTTTTTAATAGAGATGCAATTTCTAAAATTGTTGGATTTTTCCCGGTATATGATAATAAAATAGCAACGGTATGTTTTTTCTTGGCATTGGTGTAATTCAGGCGATCCCTGTTTAAAAAGTCGTAGGCATGACATTCAAAACCAATGCTTTCAAGTTTGTACACCATGATTTGTCCAAGATAATAATTAATCCCTGTTCCATAGATTTCAACTCTTTTGGCGTGTTTTATCATATTCACAATACGCACAAGCTTATTTCTGGAAATGATGGACTGATAAAATTCTATATTTCTGGCATATATGAGCGGTAATTTATTTAATATGTCATTCATCGTTGTTCCATCATTAAAGGGTTCTTTTTCTAGCAATCCATTTAGTTTAATCATTTCCTGGTATTCATTCGTATAAATAATTTTCAAGTTGGAAAAACCATTGAGTCCAGCTTTTTGGCAAAAACGGGTTATGGTAGATGTTGAAGTATAACTTTTTTTAGCCAGTTCCTTGATATTCATTTCCAACAAAGCCTCAGGATTTTCATTAATAAAGCGTAACAGATTTTTTTCTTGATAAGTTAAATCGGGTAATGCATTTAGTTTATCTATTAACATATTTTTGACTCCTTTTATTAGTTCATTATATATTAAGCATCTTGTTTTTGTATACCATTTAGAGATTTAACTCTTCAAACTTGAAAAAAAGATGAATTTTTATTTTAGCGACGGTGTCTCTCAGGCATTTTAAAACAGAGGCAAAGAATTAAAGCAATTACCATAATAACAAAAGCAAAATGATACATCATTGAGAAACCGAATTTATTAACAATTTGACCACAGATGATTTGAAAGATGACAACTGATGCACCTTTGGCAAGCATATTTGAAATACCATAGGCACTATTCACATATTTTTCATCTACTAACTCCATAGTTATTCTGACAGCGACCATGATAAATACAATGGTTGTCGTGCCCTGAAAGAAAAAGGCGTACATGATCCAAACGGGATCAGGATTTGTTGAATACCAGGCAAAACGAAACATTGACATGATGCAGGCAAAAATCAGCAATTGTTTATAGCTCAATCGCTTCATGATTTTATCAGAGAATAAAACCATAGGAAGTTCGGATAATGCGCTCAGTAAAAATGTTGTCCCAATGAGTGAGGGCGTTCCGCCTAATGAAGTCATTAGCAGAGGCTGATAAACACCTTGGGCACCGGAAATGCCACAAAACAGGATATAAATCAGGGTAAACATTTTAAAAGAACGGTTTTTCCATAGTACCTGTACCATTTCTTTTGTCGATACCTTGGAGGAAGAGGTCATAGATTTTTGTGGTTTAGCATCATGCATGCCAATAAAACCAATAAGCATAAAAAACATGCCAACTGCAAATATATAATAGTTAGCACTTGGTGATATTTTTTCAAAGACGATCCCGCTTATTTGGCAGGCCGCTGCGTATAGGACAGATCCCCATACGCGGATAGTACCAAAAGGATAAGGGCTTGATGAGGCTAATCGGTCAGAAAGTGCCGTAATCCCGTTGAGAAGCCCTTGAGTACATCCATTAAAGGCAAATAGGAAGACAAAAGATTGAGAGCAGGCGAAAGCTAATCCGGAAAAGATAGCTAATACTGCACAAATGACAGATATTTTCTGAGGACTTTTAAACTTGTCTGCCAGGAATCCCGAAAGAGGCTGAGTAAAAATAGAGAATAATGCAGAGGCTGAAGTGATTAAAGAAATATCAGTGGATGAACAGCCTATCGTTGATAAATATACAGAAATGATGCTGGCAAACATGCCCCATGAGAAATAATACATGCCATTTGCCATGGCATAATAAAAATAGCTTCCTTTTTTGAACAAAAAAATCATCCTTTCTCATTTTTTGATAAATTATAGCAAACTTCTTATCATTTAATGAGATACATTGATTAAAAAGAAAATGAAAATCATTGAGCTTTGAAATTTAAGTGTTTTTTTGATTTTTATTTTCAGAACCAATTGTGTAAATACAACGTATAAAAAGACGATTCATTTGATAATCCCTTGAACATTTTTTTTTAAAATTCATCAAACATTTTTATAATTGTGTTTAAGAAATACTGAGAAGATTTAGAGAATTGCTGGTATTTCTTCCAGATAAAAATAATCTCTGCTTCGACTTTGGGTTTAAGCGGTTTAAAGCATAAATCACTTGTACAATCTGTATTAATCAGTCTGTCAAGGCCTAGCGCATAGCCAACACCTTCTCTGACCATCAAAGAAGCATTATATATCAAATTATATGTAGCGACAATTCGGTGATTTTTGTCTTTAAGAAAGTTTGGAATTAAATCTTTTTCCAAGTCCTGACTAGAAACGATAAGTGGCAAATGGAAGAGATCCTTTTCAGTGATGACTTCAAGACCGGCTAAGTGGCTATCCTTTCGCATCAGTACACCGCTAATATCTTTGATAGGAAATTTTAAATAATTGTATTTAGAAAGCTCATGAACACCAATTAAAACACCAAAATCAATCAAGCCTTTTTCCAGGAGTTCTGTAATATCTTCGGCATTGCCGCTATGTAAATGAAATTTGATATCGGGATGATCCATCTGTACATTTTTAATGGCTTTGGCAATCAGGCGCATCCCTTCTGTTTCTCCACAGCCAATATAAACATCACCATTTAAAGCGGTCTTTCCGGAGATGATTTCTGATTCAGTTTTATTGACTAAGCCAATGATTTCTTCAGCCCTTTTTCTTAACAAAAGTCCATCTTCAGTCAGGGTAATTCTACGGCTGCCTCTTTCAAATAAAACAGTACCTAATTCATCTTCTAAATCTTTGATTTGTCTGGATAGTGTTGGCTGTGAAATATGCAGATAATCTGCCGCACCGGAAATGGATTCTTCTCTTACTATCGCTAAAAAGTATTGTAAAACTCTTAATTCCATGTTATCACTCCCTTGTTTCTATTATAAAATAAGCCTGCTTTTTTGACAACTATGCTTACTGGCTATATTGATTTGTCTGTTATTGATGGACAGATGAGAACTGTTAATGGTCGAAATAACAATTTTATACTTAGCACTGTTAAGTGCCATATTTTTTGCGGCAAAAACTTATAGCCTGCTGGAGAGATGAAAGCCTTTTTTTACTTGAAAAATCCATAGAAAGGGGTATATAATCTATGCATTAATTGGTGATAGAGATCTTGAGATTAAGGAATAATCAAGTCTATCTGCTCTGAGCACTTGAAATCCATCCGTTAAAAAAGCTGGAACATGTGGTATCCAAGAAATGGTTTAGTTTAATGAACGATGATAATGGACAATTCATTTGATGCTCTAAGTTATGATATTTTGTCATTACAAGAGGCTTAAATCTGTCAGTGCAGTAACGTTGACTAGAGAATTGGGAATCAAAAACGTATTGAATATAATAAAAAATACCGAATTGATGAAAGGAGAAACGATCAGGATGAAGCAGGAGAACATAGACTTTATGAAAGAGGTGGCAGTTTTAGCTTTGCCGGCAGGATTACAGATGATGATTGAATCGGTAGTGGGCCTGATTGACAATATCATGATTGGTTCTTTAGGTGAAGCAGCTATCACTGCTGTTTCTGTCAGTTCGACATTTATCTGGCTGTGCAGTACCTTTGTAATGGCCATGGCCAGTGGCGCTTCCATTATTTCCAGTCAGGATTATGGCAGTGGCAATCTTGGGCGTATTAAGCAATTATTGTCCTTTATTATCCTCTCAACCCTGATTATCAGCGGAGTGTTTTCGCTTATTACTTTCTTTTTTCCAGGTCAGATTCTTAGAATTTACAGTAATGTTACATCAATTATTGTGCCAGGCACCGCTTATTTAAAATATATGGCCTGGAGTTTTCCCATGATGGGGTTCAGTACGGCTGTAACATTGATGTTAAGGTCAGTGCGTTCTGTTAAAATTGGTTTATATAATTCTATGCTTAGCTGTTTAACCAACGTTTTTTTCAACTGGCTTTTTATCTTTGGTCATTTAGGCATGCCGGCGATGGGGGTTGCCGGGGCAGCACTGGGAACATTGCTTTCACGAATTGTCCAGATGATTGTGACGGTTGTTTATCTGCTTTTTATCGAAAAAAATCTCCAATACAAAATTCAGGATTTCCATCCGGCCATCAGTATGGATTTATTTAAGACCTTTGTCAGTATTACAATTCCAATTCTTGTCATGGAAGTATTAACGAATCTGGTTTCTTCAGTTCAGACAATGATTACTGGCAGAATTTCTGAAAATTATATTAGTGCAAATTCTATTACACACATGGCCTGGCAGTTACCTAACACTTTCTGTTGGGGAGTAGGCACGGCCGCAGGCATTATTACCGGAAATTCTTTAGGGAATGGCAATTTAGAGAAAGCTAAAAAAGATGGCCAGCGGTTTATTTATACTAGCGTGATTCTGGGTGCTTTCAGCGCCATCATGGTGCAGATATTGCTGCCGATTCTATTGCAGTTTTACCAGATTACAGAAGCAACGAAGATACTTGCAAGACAAATGGGGTATATGGCTTCATTAGCTGTGTTCTTTATCGCTTTTAACTGCATCTTATGTAATGGTGTTATAAAAAGCGGCGGGCATACTAAGCTACTGCTTCAGGTAGATTTGATTGGCAGTTGGTTTATTGCGATTCCCTTAGGCTATTTAGCGGCATTTGTTTTACACTGGCCGGCGTACCTTCTCTATATTATATTAAGAAGCGGCAATATTTTTAAATCAGTCTGGGGAATTATTTATCTTCGGCAAGGAAAGTGGATGCGAAAGCTTTCATAAAGACAGGAAAGGTGGATTAAAGTCCGCCTTTTTGTATTTCCAGATTTAGGAAATCAATAGCTATTTCAGGTGTTTTAATTAAAATAGAAAGTGTTAGAAGAAGGGAGACGAATGAAATGAAAAAAGCGGCGGTTTTAGTTGCATCTGGGTTTGAAGAAGCAGAAGCTCTGATTATTGTGGATGTGATTAGAAGGGCAGATATTCCATGTGATTTAATTGGTCTGGAAGAACAAGTCGTTGAAGGGGCACATGGTATCATTATTCAATGCGATGCGGTTTTAAGTCATGATTTTGTCAATTATGAGATGGTGATCCTGCCTGGCGGCTATGAAGGTGTAGAGCATTAAAAAATAGTCAGACGGTGCTGAAAATTCTTTATGAAATGAATCAGAAAGGAAAATATCTTGGGGCAATATGTGCAGCGCCGATTGTTTTGGAAGCTGCCGGCGTGTTGGCCAATAGAAACTATACGGCCTATATAGGTTATGACAAAGTGATTAAACAGGGGCATTATTTAGAAGATAAAGTCGTTATTGATGAGAATATCATCACCAGCAGAGGATCGGCGACAGCTTATGCTTTTGCTTATCGCCTGGTTGACATACTTGGCGGTGATTCTTTGGCAGTTAAGCAAAGAATGGTGTATTTTAATGCGTTTGATGTGAAGGAGGGTGAATAGAATGGCTCGTGTTGCAGTCTTAATGGCAGAAGGATATGAAGAGAGTGAAACGATAGTCATCGTTGATTTGTTAAGAAGAGCTGGTATAAAATGCCATACGTTTGGTTTTGGAAAGACGTTTGTTAAGGGCATGCATCAAATATACATCAAAGCTGATAAGATTTTCAGCGATGAGATCAAAACCTACGATATGCTTGTTTTACCAGGCGGAAGACCTGGTGGTGATCATTTGAGAAGCAATCCTGAAGTTATCCAAATGGTACAATATTTTAACCAAATGGGTAAATACATCGGCGCTATGTGTTCAGGTACCATCGTGCTTTCTGATGCTAAGGTGATAGAGGGCAAAAAGGTTACAGGCTATACGGGATATCAGGATAGACTCATTGGCGGTATTTTTTTAGAAGATGTTGTTGTTCATGATCAAAACATCATCACCAGTCAGGGACCGGCAACGCCTATTCCTTTTGCATTTAAAATTGCTGAGGTATTAGGGAAGGATGTTTCAGAATTGAAACAACGATGGATGTATCATTTTGCCAAAGGAAAATAAGCAGGGAAATGCCTGAAAAATGATTCGATGTAATTCATTGACTTTTTATAAGACAGGGCTTACAATTTGTTTAAATATTATTATAGATAAAGGGGAATGAATATGGAAATCACAAAGGAAATCCTATCAGGCATTTTGGATGCTTATGCATATGAAATTGTCTTTGTGGATCGTGAGCATATAGTCCGCTATATGAATCAAACGGCAAAGAAACGTTATGGTAATCGGGTCCGAATCGGTCAGAGTCTGTTTAATTGCCATAATGAAAATTCAAAAGCTAAAATAGAAACATTTCTGAAAAGAGCAGATGCCGGGGAAGAGGAAATGTTTGAACTGTTAAATGGTAAAACAGGAGAAAGGGAGTTCTTTGTCCCTGTTCGTAATCAGGAAGGACAGGTCATTGGCTATTTTGAACGACATGAGATGCCATGGAGTGAAAATGACCCGAGCGCACCTGTATTTGAATACTGGAAGCACCGCAAATAAAGGATGTGATGAGTGATGGAAGTGATTTTGATCACTTTACTGCAATACATTCGGGAAAATGACAGCGATATCACTTATGTGCAAATTGCGGATGCTTTAATCAGGCATCTAACCGAATTGAAAAATCCTACCTTGAATGAGCTGGCAGACTGCTGCCACTGTTCAGCTTCTACTTTTTCGCGCTTTTTAAAAGCCGTGGGATAAAAAAATTACCGGCATTTGATGCTTCTTTTATCACAGCCACAGTTAGTTTATCATCATCAGGGCTTTAACTGTCAGGATTATCAGGCGCTGTGTATCGATAACCTTTCTCATGCGGCACTTGATGAGAAGACCCTGAAGCAGTTGGCACTATCTGTTTTTCAGGCTGAACGGGTTGTGTTTGTGACCTTTCCAACACATTATGTACTGACTCTGGATTTTCAATGCAAAATGCTTTTGGAAAATAAATATATTGAAATTCTTTCCTTAAATAATGGGTTTCAGATTTTAGATTCGCTGGGGCCACGGGATCTGATTCTGTATTTAACGTTTTCAGGAAAGGAAGCCTCTTATTTTAAACCTAATCAAAAAGTACCTACGATTCTGATCACTCAGAATCCTTGTGCAAAAATTGGCACCCAGCAAATTATTTGCGGAACATCTAATCAGTATGGAGAAGGCAAATATGCCCTGCTTTATTTTTTAGATTGCCTATATCAGACTTATCACAGGCTAAAAGACGTCAGCTTTTGACGTCTTTTTTTGTCGGAAATATGCTAGACTTTAATTGAGGTGATAAAGATGAGAAAAGAACCATTAATGAAGTATCGTCCTAAGGCAAGATATTGGATTTGCGGGGCAGATGTAGATTTGGATGCTGTCAGAAAAGATATGGCGGATTTGTATGAACGCGGATTTGGCAGTGTTGAAGTTGTTTCTTTTACGGCTTTTGGCGATTCAAATGCCCCAATGGACTTGCGTTGGGGAAGTGAAGCCTGGATTGAGGTATTGAAAACTATTTTAGAAGAAGCAAAAAGATTAAATATGACGGTTGATTTAGCGAATGGACCGGCCTGGCCAATTGCTATGCCGTCGATTAAAAGTGCGGATGATCCAGCGGCTTTATATGAATTGACTTACGGGAAGGCAGCGGTTAACGATTTAGATGACATGAGTGTTCCTAAACCAAGAGTTGTACACGAAGAAGGAAAGGTCCGGCTCATTGCCTGCATGTTATATGAAGAAATCTCACCCATGGTATTAGATCAGAATAGCTTTGTGGATCTGATGCCCTATATTCATCAGGGAAAGATAACATACAATATGCAAAATGTTAAAGGTCATTGTCAGATTTTTGCCTTCTATGCTCAGCCAGCCTGTCAGAAGGTCGCTGACAATTATGTAATTGATCATTTAAGTGAAGCCGGGATCCAGGCATGTCAGGAATATTGGCTGCCGCTTTATGAAAAGCATTTAAAACCATATAAAGGAACCTTGAAATCTTTATTTTGCGACTCTTTAGAATATAAAGTATCCATGGAATGGACAAGAGATTTCATCGATTACTTTAAACAGCTCAAGGGCTATGATCTTTGTCCATATTTACCTGTCATCAGTTCGGATCTTACTTATCCTAAAAATGATATTTGTGGCTATTGTTTTAATGATGAAGCCCTGACTAAGCAGGTACAATATGATTATTTTGATGTGATCACTTCCTGTTATGTTCATCGGCATTTGGAACCTATGGAAAAAATGGCCAATCAAATGGATATGAATGTCCGCTATCAGGTGGCTTACAATAAGCCGTTTGAAATTGAAAAAGCGGCTGGTGCGGTTGGTATATGTGAAGGAGAGGCTTTAAACAGGGTTTCTTTAGATAATCTGAAAAGTATGGCAGGCACGGTTCATCTTTTGGGAAAGCCAAAATACTCATATGAGTGCAGCGCCGAATTTGGCAATGGTTACGGTCAGACATTTGAAGATATCTTCTGGTGGATGAAGCGCGCCTATAGTGCCGGGATGAATGATCAGGTATTTCACGGTGTTACTTATAACGGTAAACGAAAACAGGGTTATTATGAACCCTTTGGCAAAGAAATTTCTAACTACTGGAACCGTGTCCTGGATGTTAAGGGGATGCGTTATCATCTGAGTGCCTTTGCTAGACTCAATCAGATTTTGCAAGAAAAAAAGCATTATATTGATATAGCCGTTTATCGCCATGATTATATCAATAATGGCAAGGGCGGCGATGGTGATCATCTTTTAAAAGATCAGCTGTTACTGACAAAGCAGGGCTACACTTATGACTTTGTATCGCTGAGTACATTGCCGCTTTTAAAAGACCATCATACTAACTATAAAGCGCTTATTATAGAGGCCAGGACCTATTTAACTAAAGAAGCGCTTCGAATCATTCAAACGATCGATCTGCCTGTTGTTATTGTAGGAAATATAGAGAAGTGTCATCCGTTATACGAGTGTGCAGCTCACGTTCTGAATTATGAAAAGTTATTAGCTTATTTTAAAAAGCAGGATATAAAACCATATGTTCAATATCATCAGCCAACCCTGATATTCAATCAGTGTTTAGGAGATTGTTACTACTTCTACAATGGCAATGCCGTTTCCTTTGGATACAATAATGGTAAGAAAATCGTCTTTGATCCTGCAACAATCTATCCGACCATCAATAAGGCAGAAGCATTTGAAGAAAGAATGCTCGATGTATCTGTAGCGGGGACAGGCTACCCGGTTATCATGGATTATAAGCAGGGGGATGACTATAAAATTCCATATACGGTTGAGAACGATCGTTATCATATCCGCCTGAAAATGAAAAAAGATGAAGCTTTGTTGATTGGCTTTGTGAATGAAAAAGAATATCAGAAACTTGAAGAAGATATTTGTCATACCCAACAGGCGGCCAAAGAAACAGTGTTGAACGACTGGACGGTTCAGCCTTATCAAATCTGTCTTGAAGAAGAGAACGATTATTTTCAGATAGATCAGTTTGAAAAAATGCCGCAAACAAAGCAAATGACCTTTGATGAACTGGCTGGTTATATCGATTATACCACAGAGCTGACCTTGTCAGATCAAGGCAATTATGCGCTTTCCTTTCAGGAAATCGTGGATACTTTTGAAGTGACTGTCGATGGAAAAACAATTAAGGGATTTAGTCAATATGAACCGTGGGTTTGGCTAGGTGAGTTAAGCGCAAAAAAGCATCAGCTCAAAATTCGTGTTTATACACCTTTAAGACCGATGTTAAGAGCTAAAATGACTTGTGGTATCATCGGTGAAGTGAGACTGTCAGAATATAAAATCTGATGTCCGTGGGCATCAGATTTTTATTATCTAAATTGTGCGGACATACTTGAAAAAATACCATTTGTGACAGTTAAAGTCATCATTTTCAAAAGTGTATCTTTATCGATTTGGGGGTTATCTAAATGCCACCATTTCATAGCTGTCAAAATATTAGAAGCGACAATTTGACAATAGTATTCAGCAATTTTGAGCTTTTCAGAATGAATGTGATAATAACTGGTTAGTTCTTGAAATAAAGCCTGACTATAGGATACAAACATTTCATTAAAAATATTCACAGGCAGCTTTTGCTTATTCATAAGAATTAATAATTCTCGATTTTTTTCAAAATAATTAAGCATTGGCACAAAATAAGGAGCATAATTTTCCATTTTCTCATCAATGATGATAAAATGAGGTTTAATGACTTTTTGGAACTGAGTCAGTAATTCTTTAGTAATTTTGGATACGAGATCATATTTATCTTCATAATTTCGATAAAACGTGGATCGGTTGATCTGACATTCGCAGATCAATTGTTTGATTGTAATGTCTTGAAAACTGTAATCTTCTAATAGCCTGATAAATGTGGATTGAATATTCTGTTTTGTTTTTGTAACACGCAAATCTTCGCTCATTTTTTCACCTTCTGTGCGACACTTTAAATGTAAAAGTTGCATAAGCAATTTTTTCGGATTGGTTGATGCTTGTTCAAAAAATCACATTGTAATAACATTATATACGAAAATAAGCGAAAGGGGAAGCAAATATGAAAAACAAATATTATCCACATCTATTTGAAAAGGGCAGAATTGGTAATGTAACTATTAAAAACAGAATTGTACGAAATTCTATGGGAACCTATTTAGGGAACCCAGATGGTACTGTTACTGATCGTCAGATTAAAGCCTATGCACAGGCAGCTGATGGGGGTGCCGGTCTGATTTTTATGGACAATGCCGTGCCAGTACCAATGACATCTTGCGGATTAAGGGCAGATAAAGACGAATTTATTGCCGGATTAACTTTACTGGCTGAAACAGTCAAAGAACATGGAGCAGTTCCTGGTATGCAGTTAGCTCATCCGGGCAGAGATGCTGCTTTTGTTGGCAGTGCTGATGTGATTGGAGCCTCCAGCATTACCTTTGAACCATGGTATGAAATGGGCTATCAGATGCCTAGAGCTCTGTCCATTGAAGAAATTCATGATTTAGTAGAAAAATTTGGTGATGCAGCTTTACGTTGTCAAAAAGCTGGTTTTGAAGTAGTAGAAATTCATGGCGCAGCGGGATGTATTCCAACTAATTTCTTATCACCTCATGATAATAAGCGTACAGATATTTATGGCGGATCATTACATAATCGCATGCGTTTATTATTAGAAATTGTGAGAAATATTAAAGCGAAATGTGGACCGGATTTTCCTGTCGGCGTTAAACTAAGTACAGAAGACTGGGAACCAGAAGGAATTCGTATTGAAGAAACTGTAGAGGTGGCTAAAGCGTTAGAAAGAGAAGGGGTTTCTCATTTAAACATTATGGGTGGCACACATGCGACAGCAGCGATGGAATTTTTACTGCCAAATGCATTTAATGCCGAACATACAAGAATGATTAAAGAAGCTGTCAATATTCCTGTTTTCATCGGCCATAATATCTTTACACCTGAGGAAGGTGAAAAAATGCTGGCAGAAGGCAATGGTGATTTTGTTGCTTTAGGTCGTTCCCAATTGGCAGATCCGGCTTGGGCAAAGAAAGCCAGAGAAGGACATGCCAATGATATTAAACCATGTATTAACTGTATGATTGGATGCATTGATAAGGGCATGTTAGGCCATACACCTATCCGCTGTACGGTTAATCCTTCTTTATATAGATTTGAATGTGAACCAGTGGTCAAAGCAGAAGTACAAAAGAAGGTAGCTGTGGTTGGTGCTGGTCCAGCTGGGTGTGAGGCTGCTTTAACAGCTGCCATACGCGGACATCAAGTCACTATTTATGAAAAAAGAGCATTTGGCGGAGCTATGATTGAAGCCAGTAAACCGGAAAATAAAGCCAATATCAGACGCCTGATTCGCTATTATGAAGAACATATAAGCGATCACTCAAATATCACTTTAGTCAGAGAAAAAGCGGATTATGAAACATTGGTGAACGGTGGCTATGATGCAGCGATTATCGCTGTTGGAGGCAAAACAAGAATTTTGAATGTTCCAGGTATTGATCAGAATCATGTAACTTATGCCTGTGATTATTTAAATGAATCGAAATCAGTGGAAGGAAATACAGTTGTTGTCATCGGCGGTGGTATTACCGGCGCGGAAACTGCACTGGAATTATCCGCTGAAAACAAGAAAGTCACAGTTGTAGAAATGTCAGACGCTTTCCTGGCTAATCCAAGTTCATCATGTCAGGCATATAATGCTGCTATTGCGAAAACCAATATTCAGATTTTGACTGGCAAACGGTTAACAGCTATCCAAAAAGACCAGGTTATACTGATGGACAGATGGGGGAATGAAATGACACTAAAAGCTGATAGTGTTGTCATTGCCGCCGGATTTATCAGTAATAACGAACTGGCAAATCAGTTGGAAGAAAATACTGACATGGAAGTTTTCAATATTGGTGACAGTAAGCGTGTCCGTCAAATTTATGATGCTATTCATGAAGGATTTATTGCCGCAAGACAAATATAAATGCCTGTTGGTGTATCAGATGACAGAGAATTATTATATAGTGGACAAAGTACGGCCGCTTTAATTCCTCAGCTCAGAAGGTTTGGAAAAACAATGAATATGTCAATGATAACTGAGTTTTTTGATACAATAAAGCAATATTTATAGATTCTGTTATTATGTAAAAAAGAGTTTGTTTGTCGTTATTCAGCGGCTGGGAAGATAAAAAAGGAATCTGTTGCCAAAGAGGCAAGCAGTTTAAGAATGAACAGCACTTTCTATAGAAATATAGAAAGTGTTTTTTCAGATTGACAGGTTTAATTTTTCTTCTTTCTGGTACAGACAAGATAAAATTCAAAGTGAAAAGAGAATGCATGAAAATTGACGATTGGCTTTATACAATGATGCGAAATTAACTTATCTAATACTGGTTAACGACTGTAGATACATGCTTATTACATCAAAATAGTTAATGATGCAGCTGTTAATTCCAGCCAAGAGAATGACAGCTTCAGATATAGAATTGTTTAAAACAGACGAAATGTAAACAGGAATATTTGTAAAAAAAGATTGAAATAATGGTTTTAGCATTTTAGAATAAAGATATACATAACCGCGAGCATTATCATTGTGAGAAAGTGGGATCAATATGGAAGAAATCAAATTACGTAACAAAGAGGCAAAATATGCCCTGGCAAGCGATATAGACGGAACGCTTTTCTTTCCTGAATTAGCGGACCATTATAAACCCGGGGATTTGACGGCAATCAGGCATTTTCAGAGGGCAGGAGGGTTATTTGGCGTCTGTACAGGCAGGCCGGTTTGCAATTTTGATGAAATCAGGGCGCTAAACCTGGATTTTTATATTGTTTCCAGCGGTGCGCTTTTATTAGACAGGGATTTTCAGATTGTTGAAGAGACACCAATATCTATAGAACTGGCAAAAAAAGTTTTTAACGAATATAAGCATCGGGCAGGCATAATTGTCCAGACAGACTCATATACAAACCTTTATGCAACATTTGTGGAATCTATGAATAATGCGGTGTTTATCATCGATGATTTTGATGCGATTAATGAAGACAAGATATACAGTTTATCACTGATTGTGGAAGATGATAAAGAAGCCCGGCATATTGCAGAAGAATTGAATAGTAATTTTTTGGAATTAGCAGGTTTTCAAAATAAGAATGCTGTGGATATTGTGAAAAGAGGCTGCTCTAAGGGGACTGCAGTCAAAAAAATGAAACAATTATTAGGTGTTGAAAAAATTGCGGGGATTGGTGATTCTTATAATGATATTTCTTTGATTGAAAATGCGGATATTGGTTTTACTTTTCATGCTTCACCAAAGGCGGTTCAAGATCAGGCGGAATATGTCGTAGACAGTATTGAACAGGCAATTGATATCTTACTATCTTAAATTAAATTTTTGGCAAAATAAAAACTTATATGATATGCATAATATCCATATAAGTTTTTTTGTTTGGTTTATTAAGCTTTAACTTCAGCGTTGCCGTAATCATTGCCTTCGTTAAAGTTACGGGCATTTTCCATTGTGACAACTGCAATAGCCTGTAAAGCTTCACGTGTGAAGAATGCCTGATGACTTGTTAAGACTACCTGAGGGAACATCATTAAGCGTGCTGTAATATCATTGGTTAATGCTTCATCGCTGCGGTCTGTATAAACGTTTGGATCTTCTCCTTCATAAACATCCAGAGCCACCGCATGGAATTTTCCTTCTTTCAGGGCGTCAATCAATGCATTATTGTCAATCAGTCCGCCTCGTGCTGTGTTGACTAACATCGCAGTATCCTTCATTAAAGCGATGGATTCTTTGTTAATGATGTGCTTTGTTGAAGGGAATAAAGGCGCATGTAATGAAATCAAATCGGCTTTTTTAAATAGTTCCTCTTTTTCCACATAAGTTAATAATCCTTCATCAACTAATGCCTGATTTGGATAAGCATCCCAGCCCAGGACAGTCATACCATATCCTTTGCAGATTCTTGCCATACAAACACCGATTTTGCCAGTACCAATAATGCCGGCAATCTTGTTATGAAGGTCTAAACCAAGCAGCCCGCTTAAAGCAAAGTTGTTGTCTTTCACTTTGTTATGCGCTTTGTGTAAACGGCGGTTTGCTTCCTGAAGAATTGCCATAGAATGCTCAGCTACTGCATAAGGAGAATAGGCAGGTACGCGTAAAACGGTAATACCGCATTCTTTTGCAGCGGTTAAATCGACATTGTTAAAACCGGCACAACGCATGAGAATCAGGCGAACACCGCAGTCATGCAAAGTTTCAATGACAGGTCTGGAAACATCATCATTGACAAAAGCACATACAGCATCATATCCTTCTGCTAGTTTTGCTGTTTCAATCCCCAGATTTGAACTGAAATATTTGATATCTGAGTTGTAAGTCCCTTCACCTTTATCTTTGACTAATTCGCTAAAGAATGTTCGATCATAATCTTTAGTGCCAAAGAATGCAATTTTTAAAATCTTCACACGTTTCTTTTCTTCGAAGTCTCCATGCAGCAATTCACTGATTGCTTTGTAGGCTTCTTCTTCATCTTCACCTTCGATGGTGATTTTTAAAACATCTCCTTTTTTAGCTTTTAAAGCAAGGATCTGTAAGACATTGCTTCCATCAGCGGTTCTGCCATTGCAGGAATGGGTAACAGCGCTTTTGAAATTAACACAGCACTGTGCTAATAATGCCGCAGGACGAGCGTGAACACCAAGAGGGTTGTTGACAGTATAACTAAATTCTTTCATTTTTTTAGCCTCCTTACATTGTTTTACATATATATATTGTATCAGAAATGAAGAGAAAATGTTTTTTTTCTTTAAAATTATTTACTTTATTTTAGAATTTATTACAATTAGTAAGGGCGAGGTGAAATCTAATGTTAATGATTAATTTTGTTTTAGGCTTATTGCCGATTATATGGTTGGTTATTTCCCTGTGTGGTTTAAAATGGCCGGGATATAAAGCAAGCTTAGGCGCATTACTGATTGCGGTCGCAGAAGCGATTGTCTATTTCGGACTGTCTGTCACAGATACGCTGACATCAGTGTTAGAAGGCTTTGCGTTTGCTTTTTGGCCAATTGTGATAGTTATTATTGCCGCGGTGTTTACATATAATTTATGTTTGCATACTGGCTCTATTGAACGCATCAAACAATTACTGACAAGTGTGACCAGTGACAAAAGATTGTTAGTTATTTTAATTGGCTGGTGTTTTGGCGGATTTATGGAAGGGATGGCCGGCTTTGGTACTGCCGTGGCGATTCCGGCAAGCATGTTGTGGGGATTAGGATTTGATCCTATTATTGCCTGCTTAGTTTGTCTGATTGCGAATGCGACACCAACACCATTCGGGTCCATTGGCATTCCGACCGTAACATTGGCGACAAATTTAGGAATGAGCAATAACTTAATCAGTTTTGCGACTGCCTGTATTTTAAGCGTTTTAATTGTGCTGACACCTTTTATTATGGTTATGGTAATCGGCAAAGGATTTAAGGCTTTTAAAGGCATTATACCGATTTTATTAATTAGTGGCTTCAGTTTCCTTATTCCGGAAATGCTGGTGGCTTATTTTGTTGGTGCCGAATTGGCAGTGGTAGCAGGATCTGTCGTTTCCCTGGCATGTACAATTGTTGCCAGTATGAAATTAGTGGATGAAAAGAAAATTCCAGAGGCATACAGAATGGAGACCAAAAAGGTCCAGCATTTGGATATTGCGGATACCTTAAAAGCGCTGTCACCGTTTATTCTTATTTTTATCGTTTTACTTCTGACAAGTAATATCGTCAAACCGGTGAATGCCTTTTTATCTCAGTTTTCATCAAGCATTAAAATCTCAACTTATGAAAATGCCGCTAATACCAACTTTAGTTGGATCAATACGCCGGGTGTTTTAATTTTCCTTTGCGCCATTGTCGGCGGTCTGATTCAGAAAGCTTCCGTCAAGGATATTATTAAGGTTTTTAAAGATACGATCAAACAAATGACTTATACGATTCTGACGATGCTGTTTATTTTGGGAACAGCCAGAGTTATGCAGTATTCTGGAATGATTTCAGCTGTTGCAGCAGTTTTCTCAGTGTTTGGCTGGGCTTATCCATTCTTTGCGCCGCTGCTTGGTGCTTTAGGTACTTTCGTGACTGGTTCAGGGACAAGTTCAAGTGCCTTATTTGGATCAGTTCAGTTATCAACGGCTCAGTCTATTGGTGCCAATCCTTATTGGCTGGTTGCCGCTAACAGTTTAGGTGTTGCGACCGGCAAAATGATGGCACCACAAAGTATTGCGATTGGTTTAGTTGCTGTCAATCAGGAGGGCAAAGATGGTATTTTATTAAAGAGGGTTGTTCCTTATGCCTTATGCTTTATCATCATCAGTGCTTTTGTCTGCTTCTTTGGACAATATGTCTGGGCACTATTTGGCATTGGCTGATGCAACCGGGCAGCAGCCTGTTAAATTGATGGACAAGGGTCTGATTTTCAGACCTTTTTATATAGAAAACAGTTTAAAAGAGCTGGTATGAGGATATATTCATGTTATAATTGTTTTTGAAATTTGCTAATTGAAAGTGTGGGGTGTGATATGAGTAAAATTATCTGGGAAGGAAATCAGGAATGGGACAGGGAATTTCCGGATAGTCCTGTACCTGAACATTCCGTCAAAATAAATAGACCTGATGACATATTGAAAGCTTCTTTGCCTTATAGTCTCATTGCTATGGGAATATGTTTTTTAGCTGTTCTTTTTAAGAAAAGAACGAGTGAAGCATTTATTTTTGATTTGCGTTATATGCCTGTCAGTTTTTTAATTGGTTTTTCACTTATTCCCGTGCATGAATTCCTTCATGCAATATGCTATCCCAAAGCGGCAACCGTTTATGTGGGAGTATGCTTAAAAAAGCTGGCTGCATATGCATTATCATCTTATCCCCTTAGCAAGTGCCGGTATATTTTTATGTCCCTTGTTCCCATGATATTAGGAGTGATACCGCTGGGCATATTTGTGATATGCCCATTAACATATAAAGCCTTATTGACTGTTTGCGTTGTGCCGGCTTTTATGGGATTAATTTCTCCATCTCCTGATTATATGGATGTCATTGCAATCATCAGACAAGTACCTAATGGCGCAAAGATACAGGCTACTAATGATGGACTATTCTGGTTTAAATAAATAGGTGTTAAAATAATATTGTCGAGGTATTTGAATTATAAAGGATTATTTTCATGAATGCTGTGATATTAAGCAGGAAAGAGGGAGAGCATGGATTTACGTGTTTTAGAGTATTTTTTAATGGTTGCCAGAGAAGAAAATGTCAGCCATGCGGCTGAACTGCTGCATGTTTCCCAGCCTACGATTAGCCGGCAATTGATGCAGTTGGAGGATGAGGTTGGCAAGACTTTGTTTATCAGGGGTAATAAAAGTATGACTTTGACAAAAGAGGGGCTGCTTTTTAAAAATCGTGCCGAGGAAATTTTAAGTCTCTATCAGAAGGCTGTTTCTGAATTGTCACAGGACCAGGAAATCAGCGGGGAAATTGTAATTGGCAGTGGGGAAACGGATGCATTTTATTACCTGGCTGATCTGGTGGCAGAGTTTCAGAAAAAATATCCCAAGGTTCAATTTCATATGATTAGTGGAGACTCTGATACGATTAAAGAAAATGTTGATAAGGGTCTTGCGGACATCGGGTTTCTTTTTGAACCGGTGAATATTGAAAAGTACGCGTTTAAAAAAACAAATATTGAAGAAAGATGGGGTGTGCTGATGCTTCCTGATCACCCTTTAGCAGCGCATGATGATATAACTGCGGATGACCTGGTTCATGAAAAACTCATCTGTCCTAGGAGAATGTCTTTTCAAAGCGAGATTTATCAATGGTTTGGTAAACAGGCTGATGATATGTACATAGCAGCTACCTATAATCTTATTAATATGGCCATGATGATGACTCAGAAACATATCGGCATCACGCTTTGCATAGAAAAATCAATTTATCAGGATATGCATTTGCGTTTTGTTCCATTGCAGCCCAAAATTATTTCTAAACCTATTTTTATTTGGAAACACCAAAATATCTTTTCTTTAGCGATGGAAGCGTTTATTGCTTTTATTAGTGATTCAAAATTTGAATAACAGACTATTTATTATAGATATTAGACATATTGATGAACTTCCTTTAAAATAAAATTGTTAAAAGTAGTGACATTTCATATGAAAGGGGAAGGATCAATGGAACAAGAAAATAAAATGGGAATTGTCCCAGTCAGAAAATTATTATTATCAATTGCTTTGCCGATTATGATTTCGATGTCTGTTCAATCGCTATATACAATGGTGGACAGTATGTTTGTTTCAAGGTTAGGCGAAGCTGCACTTACGGCAACGTCTTTAGGATTGCCGGTAATGACAATCGTAACGGCTGTTGCGAATGGGATTGCCGTAGGTACCAATGCCATGCTGTCCAAGGCTTTAGGCGAAAGAAATCAAAAGGATGCAGAAAATGCTATCAAAACATCTCTGTTTATTATTTTTGTCAGTTATCTGTTAGCTGCTGCTGCTTCGATGACAGTTGTGGAGCTGTACTTGCGGACGCAGACAAACGACAGTCATATTATTTCGCTTGGGACGACTTATCTGAAAATCTGTGTAGGTTTATCATTAGGAATTTTTGGTCAGACGATTTTTGAACGTTTTCTTATCTCGACAGGAAAAACAACATTAAGCATGATTACTCAGGCAACTGGTGCTGTTATTAACATCATCCTCGATCCAGTCTTCATTTTCGGATATTTTGGAGTGCCTGCGATGGACATTGCCGGAGCAGCCTTTGCCACAGTTATTGGTCAGTGTATTGCTTTTATACTCGCTTTGGTGTTCAATTTCTGTTATAACAAAGAAATCCGCATTAAAATTGGTCAGCCAAACTGGCTGGCGGCCAAACAGATTTTATCGGTCGGTATTCCTACTTCTGTGATGCAGGTACTGACTGCAATTATGTTTATTCTCTTTAATATGATTTTAGCTTCATTTACAACGACTGCAGTTGCTGTATTTGGTGTATGCCGCAGTATTACGGCTTTTTTCTACACCCTTGCCAATGGTATGTGCAGTGCGGTCGTTCCGGTACTGGCTTATAATTATGGTGCTAAAAATAAAAAAAGAATCAAAGAAACGATGAAATATGGTTATATCTATGTAACGGTCATCATGGCTTTTGGCACAGTGCTGTTCCTGTCACTGCCGGAATTCTTCTTAAGCTTATTCAACGCTAACGAACAGATGATGGCTATTGGCATTATTGGTGTCAGAATGTTTACTTGCTCATTTATTTTTGCCGGCATCCGCCTGATGTCCACAACAATGATGCAGTCGTTAGGACATGGGGTTAATGGGATGATTGTATCCATTACCAGAGAATTTGGCGTATTAATCCCTGTCGCTTATCTTTTCTCCCGTTTAAATAACTTAACAATGGTTTGGGCATCGGCACCGATGGGAGATATGGTTTCTTCCTGTTTGGCGCTTCTCTTACTGCGCCGTGTTTATAAAAAAGAAATTGAGCCATTGGATGAATCATTTGAAGGGGCTTTACCAAAGGAAATGCGCTAAACTCATACAATCAAGAACAAGAAACAGTTTTTATAAGGAAAAATCCAAGAGGTGCATTCTTGGATTTTTGTGTATATCATCTGCTTTTTTCATTCATGATTGAAAGTAACTGATGTTTTTTTAACCCTCAATTGCAATGGGTTTAAATAAATATGACATGTTTGAACTGCGCGATTGAAAGAAACTGAGATATTAAAATAGATGATGCCAGCTGCAGGTAAAAAAGATGCTGTTCTCCGTTTAACCTTTAGAGAAGGCCTCTTTTTTTGATGAATGCTGATTGACTGATTTTATAACTTGGCTGCTTTATATTTTGCCAAACAATAGCAGGCACTCGCGGCTTCGCTAAAAATAAAAGCAATCCAAATAAAACGGAAATCAATGAAACCGATAAAAACTGTAATTAAGGGAATCGGAACAATCACTTGTCTAATCAGTGAAGCTGTCATACCAACCCAGCCATTACCTAAAGCCGAAAAGTAAAAACCGAGGGTAATAGATATGCCAGAGAAAACAAAAGTTAGCGCAAATGTTCTGAAAATATAAGTACCGAGTTCAATATAATCAGCGGGTAAATGATAGGGCGATAATAGAATATTCGGAAATGCAAAGAAAATAAGACTTCCTATTGCCATTAAAGAAACCGCTGTTTTTAATGTATAACGAAGCGCTTCTCTGACTCTGTCATAGCGTTTAGCGCCATAATTATAACCTACAACAGGCAATAATCCCTGGGCAAAACCACTGATTGGCATAAACAGGAACGTCCAGGTTTTATAGTAAATGCCAAAGGTTACAATTGCCCCGCTGATATCCTTTAATGTATGATTTAAAATAAATATCATACAGGATCCGGACATTTGCATTACCATGGTAGGAATGCCGACTTGATAAATTTGTTGGACAATGTCTCTATAAAATCCTATTTTTTGAATACTCTTGATGATTTGGCCATTGACTTTATCATTCATGCCAAAACCAATAAAAGCAGACAACCATTGTGAGATGACTGTGGCAAAGGCTGCCCCAGGTATGCCAAAGTGAAGCACACAGATAAAAAGATAATCTAAAATAATGTTAATGATTGCGCCCGTTGTTTGGCTAATCATGCTTAATAAAGAATTTCCAGTGACTTGAAGTATTCTTTCGCCTGTTGTTGAAGCAAAGATACCAAAGCTTCCAGACAGACATATTTTCAGATAACAGACACTCATTTGAATTTCTTTTTCATTTGAGGTGAATAGGCGAATAAACGGCCGTGATAAAAAGAGGCTGATGATGCAAAAGCATATGCTTAATATAACGGCTTGGATATATCCGCTGACAACAATGCGTCCTGCCTGAACAATATCTTTTGTTCCTAATGTTTTAGATAATAAAGCATTTAGCCCGACACCTAATCCAATTGCCAAAGAAAGCATCAACATTTGCATTGGATAGGCTAGAGACGTAGCGGTCAGTGCTTGCTTTGAAATGGAAGAAACAAAAATTCCATCGACAATATTGTATAAAGATTGAACCAGCATCGATACCATTAACGGCATTGACACAATCTTTATTAATGATGGAATAGGCATTGTTTCGAATTTACTTGAATGTGACATAAAAATCCTCCTCTATAGTAAAATATGCGCAATTAAAAGATATATAGAGGTATTCTTTAATAGCGCTGCCTATATAAGGGAATTTTTAATTTGCACTTTTATTATAACATCATTTTTTGCCAAAACAAAGCTTGAACTGTTAAGAATATTTTGCAATTGTTTTGCTTGCTGGAAAACTGGCTGCTTCACTTTTCAACGCATATTTTTGGATTGATCATGAAAAAAATAACGGATGTCTTGCAGTCTGAGGCGCTAAATGATAGGATAAGTTTAGATGAAATAAGGAGAATGAATGATGGAAATAACAAAGGAAGTTTTAGCCGGCATTTTAGATGCCTATGTTTATGAAATAGTTTTTGTGGATCGCCAGCATGTTGTCCGCTACATGAATAAAACGGCTAAGCAAAGATATGGAGAGAGAGTTCAGGTTGGCAACAGTCTGTTTAATTGTCATAATGCGCATTCCCGGGGAAAAATAGAAGCGTTTTTAAAAAGGGCAGATGCAGGAGAAGCAGAGATGTTTGAACTTCTCAATGGTAAAACAGGAGAAAGAGAATTCTTTGTCCCGGTCCGTAATGACCAAGGGGAAGTAATCGGGTACTTTGAAAGACATGAAATGCAATGGGATCAAAGGCATCCAGCCCAGCCTGTTTTAAAATATTGGAAGCCCGAAAAATAGTTGCCTGAAGCGATGCTTTAGCTTTTTTGATAAGGAAAAGGAGTGCATATAATGGAAGTCATTTTAATCACTTTGCTGCAATATATCCGGGAAAATGATGAGGATGCAACAAATGTTCAGATTGCTGTTGCCTTAATCAAGCATTTAATGCATTTAAAAGAACCTACCTTAAATGAACTGGCAGAATGCTGCCATTGTTCTCCCTCGACTTTTTCTCGATTTTTAAAAACGGTGGGATTGAAAAACTATCGACGTTTAATGCTGCTCTTGTCACAGCCTCAGCTGGTTTATCATAACGAAGGCTTTGACGCCAGGACATACCAGTCCCTGTGCATTGAGAATATTTCCCATGTCGATGATGATGATAAGACAATAAGACAGCTGGCTTTATCGATTTTTCAGGCTGAGCGTGTTGTTTTTGTCACCTTTCCGACACATTATGCACTGACATTGGATTTCCAGTGTAAGATGCTTTTGGAAGATAAATATATTGAAATACTTTCATTAAATAATGGCATGCGGATTCTGGACTCTTTGACGCCTCGTGATCTTATTCTATATTTAACCTTTTCCGGCAAAGAGCATTCCTTTTTTCACTTGAATCATAATGTACCATCCATTTTAATTACTCAGAATGCTGAGGCCGGCAGCCCAGCAAAGCGTATTATATGCGGCACATCAAATCAGTACGGTGAAGGAAAATATGCTTTACTTTATTTTCTGGATTGCTTATATCAAAGTTATCACAACCTTAAAGACGTCGGATTTTGACGTCTTTTTTTACGGATCCTGTGTTAAACTCATGATGAGGTGATAAGATGAGAAAAGAAGTATTGATGAAGTATCGGCCTAAAGCACGATACTGGATTCCCGGCGCCAATGTGAATTTGGAAGCCGTCAGAAAAGATATCGCTGATTTATACGACAGAGGGTTTGGCAGTGTTGAGGTCGTGTCATTTATGGCATTTGGTGATGCTAATTGTCCTCAGGAACTTTCCTGGGGCAGCCAAGCCTGGATTGCTGTTTTAAAAACGATTTTAAAGGAAGCAAAAAAGCTGAAGATGACAGTTGATTTAGCCAATGGACCCGCTTGGCCAATTGCTATGCCTTCTGTAAAAAATGCCGATGACCCGGCTTCGCTTTATGAATTAACTTATGGAAAGACAACAGTGAGTGAAAACAGAGAAATGGTTATCCCGGCACCCAGAGTGACACATGAGGAAGGGACATCACAGTTAATTGCCTGTATGTATTATCGACAATGCGCAGAAATGACATTGGATCAAAGGAGTTATGTTGATTTAATGCCCTATGTGCATCAGGATAAAATTGACTATGGCTTTAAAGAAGATGGCCTGATTTTTGCTTTCTACGCTCAGCCGGCATGTCAGCGAGTGGCTGGCAACTACGTGATTGATCACTTAAGTGAAGCCGGGGTACAGGCTTGTGCCAACTATTGGCTGCCGCTTTATGAAGAACATCTGAAACCATATAAGGATACGCTGCAGTCGTTGTTTTGTGATTCACTGGAATATAAAGTATCTATGGAATGGACAAGGGATTTTACAGACTATTTTCATCAGCTGAATGGGTATGATCTTTGTCCTTATTTGCCGGTGATCAGTTCTGATTTAACCTATCCAAAAAATGATGTCTGTGGATATCGCTTTCTGGATGAGCGGCTGACTCAGCAGGTACAATATGACTATTTTGATGTGATCACATCCTGCTATGTCCATCGGCATTTAGAACCGCTGGAGAGAATGGCGCATCAAATGAATATGAATGTGCGCTATCAGGTTGCCTATAATAAACCTTTTGAAATAGAGAAGGCAGCCGGGGCGGTAGGTATTTGCGAAGGAGAGGCTTTAAACAGAGTCTCCCTGGACAATCTGAAAAGTATGGCTGGCACGGTTCATCTGCTTGGCAAACAGAAATATTCATTTGAATGCAGTGCTGAATTTGGTAACGGCTACGGGCAGACATTTGAGGATGTTTTGTGGTGGATCAAACGGGCTTACAGTGCCGGGATGAATGATCAGGTTTTTCATGGTGTTACTTATAATGGCAGACGTCAAAATGGCTGCTATGAACCCTTTGGTAAAGAAATCTCTAATTATTGGAATCGTGTGCTGGATATCAAAGGCATGCACTATCATTTAACAGCGATTGCCCGGCTTAATGAAATCTTGCAAACAAAAAAGCATTATATTGATTTGGCGGTATATCGCCACGAATATATCAATAACGGCAAAGGCGGAGACGGCAATCATATTTTAAAAGATCATTTGCAACTCACCCAGTATGGCTACACGTATGATTTTGTCTCCGCGAGTACCTTGCCGCTCTTAAAAGCAAACCGCGCCCAATACAAAGCGCTCATTATCCCCAGTGATACTTTCCTGTCTCAAAAAGCAGTTCAGACAATACTGGCTTTAAGTATCCCGACAGTACTCATGGGAAAAGCAGAGCCAAGTCACCCTTTATATGATCATGCCGCCAGTGTTTTGGATGAAAAGGATTTGATGGCGTATTTCGAAAGTCAGGGAATTAAGCCATATGTTCAATATCAAAAACCAGCATTAATCTTTAATCAGTATCTGGGGGACTGTTATTATTTCTATAACGGAAATGCCGTTGCCTTTGGTTATCATCATGGTCAAAAAATCACTTTTGATCCAGAAACAATATATCCAACGATCAATAAGAAAAAAGTATTTCAGGAAAGGATGCTTGATGCCTGGATCGTTGGAGAGGGTTATCCAGTTATCATGGATTACACGAATGGAAATTTGTATAAGATCCCATATCACTTTGACAATGGACGCTGTCATATTCAGTTAAAGATGAAAAAAGATGAAGCATTGCTGGTTGGCTTTGTCAGTGAAAGAGAATATCAAACCCTTCCAGAAGATATCTGCCATACCCAACAAGCGGTCCGGGAAAGTATACTGACTGACTGGCAGGTACAGCCTTATCAGATTGAATTAGCGAAGGATGACTATTTTAGTGTTGATCATTATGTAAAAAAAGCAGAAACGAAGCAAATGATATTTGATGATTTTGCCGGCTATATTGATTATAGGACAATGCTTGAAATATCAGAGAATGGCAATTATGCGCTGACTTGTGAAGATATTATTGATACATACAGCATCACGATTGATGGTCAAACCGTGCCGGGGTTTGCTCAGTATGAGCCTTGGATAGGACTGGGATTTTTAAATAAGGGAACACATGATTTGAAAATCCGTGTCTACACACCATTAAGACCGCTGTTAAAGGAAAAAATGACATGTGGTATTATCGGAGAAGTGAAGTGTTTAGCTTATTGAAGTCACAAAGATGTGGCTTCTTTTTTGTAAATTGACTTTTTCAATGTTTTGTAAATTGCTTTTTGGTTTTCTTTTCGTTAAGATGTAGTTGACGAATATGAGGAGGTTGTCATCGATGAAATATATAACATTAGGAAATAGTGATTTAAAGGTATCCAAGGTCTGTTTAGGCTGTATGGGATTTGGTGAGGCCGCTTCAGGCATGCATTCATGGACTTTAGGAGAGGAAGAATCCGAAAAAATCATTCAATATGCATTAGAGAATGGCATTAATTTTTTTGATACCGCCATGGCCTATCAGGGTGGAACAAGTGAAATCTTTCTTGGCCGGGCAATAAAGAAATATGCCAGACGAGAGGATGTCGTGATTGCGACAAAGTTTTCGAATCGCACCAGCGAAGAAATTGCTATGGGCATTAGTGGCAGAGAACACATCAGACATTGTCTGGATGCCAGTTTAAAACGGTTATCCATGGATTATGTGGACTTATATATTTATCATATGTGGGATTATCATACGCCTATTGAAGAAATAATGGAAGGGCTGCATCAGGTGATTCAGGAGGGCAAAGTCCGCTATATTGGTATTTCCAATTGTTATGCCTGGCAGATTGCTAAGGCAAATACGATTGCCAGAATGAATGGCTGGGAACCATTTATCTCCGTTCAGGGGCATTATAATCTGATTTTCAGAGAAGAAGAAAGAGAAATGGTTCCTTATTGTAAAGAAGAAAATATTGCTTTAACACCTTATAGTGCCTTAGCTTCAGGAAGACTGGCCAAGCATCCCGGTGAAGAATCCAAACGTCTAAAAGAAGATGCTTATGCGAAAGGTAAATATGATTTAACTAAAGAGAAGGACATGGATATCATCCGGCGCGTTGAAGAACTGGCGGCAAAACATCAGGTTTCCATGAGTGAAATCTCATTATCCTGGCTGATGGACAAGACTGCTAGTCCTGTGGTTGGGGCAACCAGCAGGAAGCATATCGACAGTGCCCTCAAGGCAGTGGATTTTAAACTGACAGAGGCAGAAAAACAATATCTGGAAGCGCCTTATCAGCCCCATGCTTTAGTTGGGGTCATGGCCCAAAATCATTAGATATTTCGAGCGTAAGGGGTGAAGTCAATGGCTTATCATGTTAAAGAGGTTTTGGCAGACGGACTGTTAACGATGTGTCAGACAAAACGGCTGGAAACCATCAAAGTCAGGGAATTACTTGAAGAAACGCAGGTTTCCCGGCAATCTTTTTACAATCATTTCATGGATAAAAATGATTTGATTCAATACATTTATTTGGATAGAATTATCCCCGGATTTGATGATCCTAAGCGAACCATTGATTTTTATACATCGATGGTTGAGGTATTTGAAAGAATGAAAAAATATCATTGGTTTATGAAGCAGGCATTACTGATGGAAGGACAGAACTGTCTGAAGGATTATATTTTTGAACACTGCCGGCAATTTGACCTGGCTTTTCACCAAAAATGTTATGGAAATCAGCCCATGCCTGATGCTTTGCGTTTTGCCACAGAATACCATGCCACAGCATCGAGTGCCATGACGATTTCCTGGGTACTCTCCGATATGCCTGCCAGTTGTGAAACGATGGCAAAATTAATCACTGACTTAAGAAGTGTTGGGATGGATGTGTTATTCCAGGATGCAGAGGGACTGGGCAATCCATATAAAAACTAAAAAACGCATGTTTTCATGCGCTTTTTAACAATTGAACAGATGCTAGATCGGCATATCCAGCAGATATAAGTATAAGGCCGCTAAAGTTTCTCTGGTTAAAATATGGCTAAAGCGGGTTAAGTCCTCAAAAGGATTATCGGCATTTCTGATTTGATGATAAATGCAGCCCACCAGATAACTGCGGCTTTCACCAATAAAATTTTCCTTTTTTAAATTTGTCATTTGCTTAAAAATATCCCGGTATTTAAAATATTCACTGTTTTGATAATGCTTTTTAAAAATGCGCTGCATTTCCTGCAGGGTATACACTTTTTCATGAGGCAAATCCAGCAGCTCCGCAATAATTTCACAGATCCGGTAGTCAAAATCAATGCCGTTTAACGGTTTTCCGCGGGTATATTCCGTCATGATTTCCATAAAATGATTTTCATCAAAGCTTCTGGATAATAAAGACATCGCCGCATTGCTTTTTAACAGCTGTAACATAAAGAATGGCTGATTTTTCGGCTCTGGCTGAAAGGTATAGTGAAATCCCTGCAGCGCCCCAAAAGCTTTAAGCGTATCAATGTAGCCCAACTGCATGTTTTTATGGACAATATCAGGATTAAATAACAGGATTGTGCCTAAACTTTCAGAAGGATGAATAAAAGTCACATTGGGAAATTGGCATAAATGGGGATGGGTGGGTTCTTCATAACAGAGATCAACGACAATCAGGCGCTGGGCACCTAAACGAACAGCTAAATCCACTGGCACGTTGTCACAATAACCGCCGTCAATATAAAGCTGCCCCTGAATTTCTGTCATTGGAAAAGCTGGAAAACATGACGCAGATGCCATAATCTGTTTTTCAATTAAATCTCTGGGCATACCGTCTTTGGTTATTTCCAGTCTTTCCAAGGAAGGAAAACGGGTCATGACCAGTCCATATTGAATAGGACTTGCCATAAAGCGGTCATAATCAAGCAAGCGATGAATCATTTCCTTTAATGGCGTGACATCCGCCCCTTTTTCATGGACATACTTTTTTAATATTCGCGGAATCTTATTTTTCTGGGCCAAAAATGAATCCATGGAAAATTCAATTTCAATGCCGTCCGCAGTCACATCTTCAGCTTTGATATTGTACCATAAATCATAAGCATCCTGATAACGGTCCTGAACAATTAAAGCGCCATTCAGCGCGCCAATTGATGTCCCTGTAACAATATCAATTTTAATATTCAGTTCTCGCAATGCCTTCCAGACACCTATTTCATAAGCACCTCGGCTGCCCCCGCCGCCTAAAACAAGTGCAGTTTTCATTGTTAATCACTTCCTTTGTAAGACTATTATATGATATTTCTAGCAATTATGGATAGTTTTTTATGGATAAATTCTTTATAATAAAGGCTGGGAGGGATGTAAATGCAGTTTCATGTACTTGCCAGCGGTTCTGCCGGCAATGCAACATTTATAGACTTTGATGGTGTTGGGGTTTTAATTGACTGTGGCATTTCTAAAAAACAGCTGGTCTATCGCTTAAATCTTGTTGGCTATGGACTTGACGATATCAAATATGTCTTTTTAACACATGATCATTACGATCATAAAAAGAATATTCATGTTTTTAATCGCCATTTAATTTACAGTGCGATCGGCTGCTATGACGGGCTTGATGATGATCATTATTTAACCCCTTATGATGTTTTGCAATTTGATCATTTTATGATGATTCCTTTGAAAACAAGCCATGATGCGACAGCCAGTCTGGGCTTTGAATTCATCTGTCAGGAACAGCGTTTAATTTATATGACCGATACTGGTTATGTTTCCAGCAAGAATGCCAATTATATGGTTGATGCGGATTATTACATTATTGAAAGCAATCATGATGTGGAGATGTTAATGAATACCAACCGGCCGATGTCTTTAAAAAACAGAATATTATCTGATAAAGGGCATTTGTCTAATTTGGATTCTGCACTGCTGATGTGTCGGCTGATGGGCACGCATACTAAGGAAATCGTGCTGGCCCATTTGAGCAGGGAGGCAAATACTGCAGAGCTGGCACTGCAGACATATCATGATGTTTTTAGAGAAAATCATATTGATTTGGGCCATTGTCAGATTAAAGTTGCCAGTCAGATCGATGTGGTTTCAGGAGGAGAAATTGATGAAAATCAAAGTGCTGTGTGTCGGTAAAATCAAGGAAAAATATTTCACGGATGCGATTAAGGAATATAGCAAGCGGCTAAGCGCCTATACGCATCTTGAAATCATTGAAGTTGCCGATGAAAAAACACCGGATAAAGCCAGCGAAGGCCTCAATAAACAAATCAGGGAAAAAGAAGGCGAACGCCTGCTTTCCAGAATCAAAGCCAATGATTTTGTGATTTTGCTTGATTTAAAAGGAACCATGCTTTCCAGTGAAGAATTAAGTGATAAAATCCAAAAATATATGGTTGACGGCAAAAGTGATTTAACCCTTGTGATTGGCGGTTCCTTAGGCGTGAGTGAAGCAATCAGAAATCGTGCGAATGAACGCTGGTGTTTTTCGAAAATGACTTTCCCCCATCAGTTAATGCGCGTCATTCTTTTGGAACAGATTTACCGGGGCTTTAAGATTATGCATCATGAACCTTATCATAAATAATTGAGATGATGTTCAAAAACTTTAATATGAAATCGTGTTGATCAAATCAATGCTTTTTCTTTTTCGCAACCACTGGGTGCGAAAATGCCAGGCGGAGTTGGTGGCCGAAAGGCATGGGTTATGTTAAGATTTTCTTGCAAAGGGGGAAAATAAAATGAATTTAGGCGATAAAATCATCACGCTGCGCAAGCAGCGTCACTGGTCGCAGGAAGATTTGGCAGATCAGCTCAATGTCTCCAGACAATCTGTCTCCAAGTGGGAAATGAATGCTTCCTTACCTGAACTGGATAAAATTGTTAAGATGAGTGAAATCTTTGAAGTCAGCACAGACTATTTATTAAAGGATGGGGAAGCGAAGAAGGAAACAGTATGTGCGGAAGAGAAAAATGCTTCATTGAGAATGGTTACTTATGAGGAATCTGAAGATTTCCTGGAAGTGACCAGGAAAAGTTCAATAACCATGTCCTTAGGCATTGCCTTATTAATTACTTCACCAATTTTAGTTATTTTGCTGGAGGGCAAAAGCGCGGAGCGCATAGGCATCGCCATGTTACTGGTCATTGTCGCGCTGGGGGTTACGCTGATTATTTCTACAGGCATGAAGCTTTCCAAATACGAATATCTTTCCAAAGAAAATTTTTGCCTGGAAAAGGATGTTTTAGAGATCGTGATGACAGATAAACAAGCCCATGATCCAGTTTTTCGCCGTCGGCTGGTTAGCAGTATTGCGATTTTTATTCTGAGTGTTATTCCTGTTATCTTAACAGATGAAAATGAGGGGGCAACAGCTTTATTACTACTGTTAGTGGCCGTTGGTGTCTATTTCATTGTTCAGGCGGCGATGGTGCGTTCCGGATATGAAAAGCTGCTGCAAATAGAAAATTATAGTCCTGAAAAAAAGTTTGCAGACCGTAAACTCTCTGTATTTTCCGGAATTTACTGGTGTGTAGTGACGGCCATCTATTTAGCGGTCTGTTTTAAAGAGAGGAATTGGGGATTCTTTTGGTTGATCTGGGCTGTTGCCGGATGCCTTTATGCAGCCCTGGAACTTTATCTTAAATATCGTATCAAAAATAAAATGCGCAGCGATTGTCATCATTAGCTATCCTTTTTAAACAAAATATGATAAAAAGCCAGAAAAACAGATCTTTTATGCTCTGATCTGATTTCCGGGCTGGAAGTTTTTTTATCCGATAGAATGTAATTATATTTTATCGGATTTTATTTTAATTGATGTGTTATACTTATGAATAGAAAGGAGCGGTGAACTATGGATTGGACTTATCGAATGAACAAGGCGATGGAATACACAGAGGCGCATCTTTCCGAGCCTGTCAATGAGTCTGCGATTCAGAAAATCATGGGCTGTTCTTACCAGCAGTTTCAGAATTCTTTCTCGCAGATTACCGGTATTTCTTATCTGGAATATGTACGTCGCCGGAAGCTGACACAGGCAGCTTATGAACTCATCAATACAGATAAAAAGATTATTGATATCGCTTATGCGATGGGCTATCATTCTGATGATGCATTCCGTGTTGCTTTAAAAAGTCTCTACGGATTAACACCGACAGAAATCAGAACATCGCATCCTGCACTAACATTTTATTGCCAACTCTCTTTTGAGATGACGATCAAAGGCATCGAGAAAATGCGCTATTGGATTGTGGAAAAGGATGCTTTTCAGGTTATTGGCGTACGCCGGACAACGCCTTTTGGCGGCGGAACCTGGAAAATCGTCAAAAATGACGCTGAAAGACAGCGTGTTGAGGCACTGACAGGTCAGTTTTATGATTTAGGTTTATGTTTTGGCTTTGATGAATTGGGAAATAATGATTACATGTGCGCAGTGACCTATCCTGAAGCGGTCAAAGGTTATGATCATTTTCAATATCCTAAAACCACATGGCTGGTTTTTGAGGCGAAGGGAAAGATTTCTGAAGATGTTCTTGATAATACATGGCAGAAAATCAATCATGAGTTTTTGCCTTCCAGCCGTTTTCATAAGGGGCCCCTGCCAACTATTGAAAAATACCTTTGCTGGGATGATGCTGAGGATTTCTGTCAGGTTGAAATATGGATTCCTCAATGAGTCTTCAAAATTATTTTGAGGCCAAAAAAGCCATGGCAGCGTTGTTTTCCAAGGATGTGCAATTTGCTTTTGCGACCAGTTTAAATAATGAACCGTCAGTGCGTTATGTTGATGCCTTTTATGATGATGGCTGCTTTTACATTGTCACCTATGATCTTTCCCGAAAATGCCAGGCGATTAAAAAAAATCCTCAAGTCTCGCTGTGCCACCGTCGCATGTATGCATTTAGCGGACAAGCTATCAATCTGGGGCATCCGCTAAAAGAAGAAAATAAGGCAGTCAGAGAAAAACTGATGAAAGCCTTTGAGCCCTGGTATTTTAAGCATAATGATGAAGCGGATGAACATATGTGTTATTTAAAAATTGTTCTGAGCAATGGTTTTGTTTATCAAAACGGCATAGGCTACCGTATTGATTTTCATAAAAAGACAGCCATCGCTTTTCCCTTTACGTTTGACATAACCCTAAGGGAAGATTAGAGCAGTGAAAGAGGAGTTGACCTGTGGACTCCTCCTCTTTGACTGCTTTTAATGTGCTTTTTGGAAGAAAATGGAAAGAATATCACACTTTTTGAAAACATTTTTGTATTTTTATGATTAAATTTGGATTTTTGCCAGAAATCATATATAATAAGAAAAGAAGGGGTGCGATAGATGGTGAGAAAAAGCATTGGTCTTTTGATAATCTGTCTTCTGCTGTGCGGCTGTAAGGAAGCGCTTGGACCTGATATGCAGCTTGACAGTGCGCTGACGGATATTGAAGTATTAAATGAAATGAAAACGACATTGACATTAAAGGATCCCAGTGGTGAGGTACTGGCAAAAATCGAAACCGAAACGAAAAATATTCAGGACGAACCGGTGCTGGACATGATGGTCAACGGAGAATCTAAAGTGATCAGCGCTGATGAACCATTGGCTAAGCTATGCCGCTTTGCCCTTGTTGGCAACAGTTTTCTGAATTTTTCGCGAGCGGAAGATCCCTATGGAGATACCATTGGTTTTGAAATCGGCAGTGAGGATTATCAGGCACTCTCTCAGGCTTTAGGCGAATGGATGCCATCGCCATTCCAAAAGGTAACGGGAACGATGAATTTGAACGAAGCGGATGCTTTGCAAAAGATGACGTATCAGATAGAGACCTCACAGGGAACCTATCAATTTGAATTATTATTGGAGGAGTAACAATGAAATTTTTAAAAGCAGGACTGGCCGTGCTTATGGCATGTGTCATGTTAACCGGATGCGGTAAAAAAGATTTGACAGAAGATGAAATGAAGGCGTTATTTCAGGAAACACAGACCAATATGGCTTCATTGGAGAGTTCACATCTTGCCCTGGATGCCAAATTAAATATCTCTGGCAGTATGCTTGCCCAAAGCGGTATTGACAACACGGATATGACAATGACGCTGGATATGAAATACAAAGATATGAACAAGCAGACTATGGGTCTTTCCGGAGAATACAGCATTGGCATTATGGGAATGAATCTGACGGGCAGTCTTTATGTTAAAGATGAAGCGATGTATATCGATCTTTTAGGTCAGAAAATGAAAACACCTTTGGATTTGTCAGCGTTTGAGATCGTTGAGCAGCCGGCTAATATTGATGTAAGCATGTTATCTAACTGGACTTATGAGCAGGCAGATGGATTGACCTTCATCAGCTGTGATGTGGATAATGATTACTTTAAATCTATTTTGGACAGTCTGGAAGAAGCATCCGGATCATTTAAAGTCAATAAGCTGAACTTCAAATACGGCATTACCGATGATAAATACATCTCCAGCGTTGTGATCAGTATGGATGTGGAAATGACGGCAGATGGCCAAAGCGCTGTATATGCAGGAGAAATTAATATCACCTGGGATGAACACAATAAAGTTTCCGAAATCACTTATCCAGATTTAAGCAATTATCAGGAAACAGAAGAGAGTTTATTCTAATTCATTTAAATAGCGTTAAGAAGCAATAAAAGCGGCTGTCACAGAAATAAACGAACAGAGCAGAAAAAAGACAATGTATCAGTAAAAACTGAAGCACATTGTCTTTTTTAGTATCCTTAGATGATGGCAAACACCACCTTTATTTACCATGATTTAACTTTTTGTAAAAGCTCTTCAAGGGTATCAATCACTTCAATGCAGCCGGCATTTTCCAGTTCTTCTCTTGAACCATAGCCGTAAGTAACGCCAATGCAGTCCATCTGATTTTGCCTAGCTCCAAGGGCATCATGCAGTCGATCGCCAAACATCAGATAATGCGACATCTCGTGATCATTAAAATGATGAATGACTTCGGCAATCACGTCGGCTTTATCTTCTTTTCGGCCATGCAGTTCGCTGCCGCAAATAATTTCAAAATATTGTGCCAGATCAAAATGCTCTAAGATCTGAATGGCATAAGGCTCAGGTTTGCTGGTCGCAACCGCTAAATGATAGCCCTGGTTCTTAAGCGCTGACAGGCATTCGTGAATCCCTGGATAAGGGGTGTTTTCAAAGAGTCCTTTCACACTGAAATATTCACGATACTTTTCGACAGCTAAATCAGCTTCTTCATCACTGAAATGACAATAGTCTTTAAAAGAGTCAAACAGCGGCGGACCGATAAAAACATAAAGGGACTTGCGGTCTTTGACGTCAATATTAAAGGACTTAAGGGCATGCATGACAGAGTTCGTAATTCCCAGCGCCGGATCTGTCAGGGTGCCGTCTAAATCAAATAACAGATAAAGTTTTGACATTTTCATACCTCCTGTCCATTATCATAAAAGATATATTCAAAAAATGCAAATATATTAGCATCAGATATTGCAAAATATAAAATACTGTGTATAATATAGTGTGTAAAGCATAGTGTGTTAAACACAGATGGGAGGCTTTGATATGAATAAATATCTTTTTTTAGGGCAATTGCAGTCACTGTTGGAAAAACAGTTAGATGAAGAAGAAGTCCGCAGAGTAATGGATTATTATGACAACTATATGATAGAAGCTATTGAATATGGCAAAAAAGAAAGTGAAGTATTAGCTGAATTAGGAGATCCCGAACATTTGGCCGCAACAATTCTTGAAAATCTCAAACGCGAAGCAGATGTCGAGGTTAAAGAACAGGATCATGAAGACGAAGCCGCAAAAACTGAGGAAACAGAAAGAAACAACAGCCTGAGTGCTGCCTTTGATGATTTAATGAAATCGACGACACAGACGATTAATGAAGCTGGCAAGGCCGCTGATTTAGCGGCAGGCAAAATCGCTGAATATTTCACAGATTTGTTTACGAATGAAACCTTTTTTGAAGACAGTGAGCAATTAGCTGGCAATATGAGCGTCATGGGTGAAATCAAGGATGGCATGGAGTTATCTGTGGATACTTATGATACCGTTAGAATTATGCTTGCCAATATAACGATTAAAGCTTATTTTTCTGAAGAGGAAAAGATGCGCATCGTGATTCCTCATGAAAAAGATGCACAATTTTTATTAGAGGTAAGTCACGATGAGCATACTTTGGCAATACGTGAGAAAAAAGCAAGAATTTATAATGTTTTTTCAAGCGGCCGCCGCTATGTGGAAATTTATCTGCCAATTAATTATAAAGGAAAAATGAAATTTGAATGTTCTAATTCCAATATTCAGTTAAAAGGCAAAAGCAAGAAATACCCAGGTCCAATCTCTGTCGATTGTGACAATGGCAGCGTTCAGATCAAGGACACGATTTTAGGCATGCTGGATGTAAAATGCGATAATGGCCGTATTGACTTAAAGCGTGTGATCGCTTATAAAGCAGTACTGAATTGCTGCAATGGCTTAATCCGTTATGATATGCTGGAAAACGACTATGCGAAAAACATTGCCGTTCAGGCTCAGAATGGATTGATTAAAATTAATAATGAACGCTGGTCTTTAAGCCGGGTTCATCATCAGATTCCAGCCCGTAATGATTCAAAATATGAACTTAGTGTCAATGCCAGATGCGATAATGGTATGATTCGCTTGACAGGATTCTAAAATGGATGCACAATTTAAGAAAGGGATTCTTGACCTTTGTGTTTTATCTATCTTAGAAAAAAAAGAAATATATGGTTACGGGCTAAAGATGGAAATGGCTTCATTGATGGAAGTTAATGAAAACACATTGTATCCGCTTTTAAGACGTCTGGAAAAAGATGGTTATCTGAAAACATCTGCTCATGTGAGTGATCAGGGCAGAATGCGAAAATATTATCATATTACTGAAGAAGGAAAAAAACATCTTGCCAGCCAGCGTGTTGAATGGCGGGCCTTTAAACAGGCTGCTGACCGATTGATTGAGGGGGAAGACAATGGATAAACAAACATATATTGAACAGCTGAAAAAAGCATTGGAAAGTAAAACAACAGATGTGAATGTAGAAAAAATCATTGAATATTATGAACAATATTTTGATGATGATATGGATTTTGGCAAAAGTGCTGATGAAGTGGCAGAGGAATTAGGCAATCCTGAAGAACTTGCGGCAGAGGTGCTGGCCGGCATTCAGCTGAAGGCCGTGGACTTGTTTACTTGTGAAGAGAATGTGCGCATGATTGATGTCGCTTTGCTGGATATTCGTGTTCATCTGGTTTTCAGTGAAAGATCTGAAGTCAGTGTAACTTATCAGGGCACGGATGAATATGATCCGAATTTATTAAATATTGAATACAAATCAAATCACCTGCGTATTTTACAGAGAGCCAATCGTATCATGCAATGGTCTAATATGAAGAAAAATGAGCAGAAACCATATCTTCTCATTGAATTGCCAAAGACCTATAAGGGAAAACTGATGGTGAAAACCAGAGACAGCCGGATTATTGTAGATGGTAAATACTTTGAAACGAAGGTACATTTCCATCTTTCCAGCAAGAATGCCAAGATTGAATGTAACGAGCTCTACTGTAAAGACGTGGAAGCCATTAGTGAACATGGCCGCATTAAGATGTCCCGCTGCACAATGAAAATGATGGATCTGGAAAACCGGACTGGCCGTATTGAGGTTGAGAAATGTTATGCAAATTATATTCAGGCTAAATCCATTGACGGCCGAATTATGGTTACCAAAAGTAAAATCGAACTCGCCGAACTGGAAAACACCGATGGCCGCATTATCATCAATGAATCGCCAATTGATGACTGTCGTATGCAAAGTGAAGACGGCCGGATTAGTTATGAACTTCTGGAAGGCAATGACGGTATTCATTTAGATCTTTTGAGCCGGCAGGGAAAAGTACTTGTCAATAATGAAAAACTGCCAAAAGGGATTCTTGCGATTAAAGATATTAAGCCTAAGAAAAAAGAAAAACGTTATTTAAATATTTATGCCAGAACTTCAACTGGCCGTATTGAAATTACGCATTAGGGGGAATGATTGATGCAAAAAAAATTATATAAGAGTTACCATGACCGCATGATTTGTGGCGTCTGCGGCGGCATTGGGGATTATTTCAATATTGATCCAACATTGATTCGTATTGCTTTTCTATTATTCAGCTTCTTTGGCGGTTCAGGTTTTCTGCTTTATATTGCCTGTGCGATTGTTATGCCAAATGGATAAATACGGTTTTTTCATCATCTATCTTATCGCCATTAATCTGATTGGACTAGCGGTTATGTATCAGGATAAGCGCCGAGCGATCCTCCATCGCTGGCGTATTCCTGAAAAAACATTGTGGCTGATTGCTTTGATGATGGGAAGCCTGGGAACAACAGCGGGCATGTGGCTTTTTTCTCATAAGAGTGCCAAAGCCCGCTTTTTTATTGGATTTCCTTTGCTTTGCGTTGTTCAAATCATGATACTTTGTGCTATAATAAGATAGGTGAAAGGATGATAAGATGAAAACAATCAATATTGAGATCAAAATGGCTTCAGGAAGATCCATCAAAGCGGAACTTTATCCTGAAATAGCCCCAGTAACTGTAGAAAATTTTACGAATCTTTGTAATGAACATTTTTTTGACGGCCTGATTTTTCATCGGGTCATTGCCGGTTTTATGATTCAGGGCGGCGGTTATGATATAAATTGGCGCCATCATGAAGCAAAATCTATTGTCGGTGAATTTAGTGCAAATGGTTTTGAAAATAATTTAAAGCATACGCCTGGCGTTCTCTCGATGGCCAGAACCATGGTCCCTGATTCTGCCAGCTCACAGTTTTTTATCATGCATCAGGCAGCGCCCCATTTAGATGGACAATATGCTGCGTTTGGTAAAGTAACAGAGGGAATGGATGTTGTTAATGACATCGCTAATGTGGCGACAGATATGAATGACAGACCATTGGCTTCTGTTGTCATTGAAAGTATCAGGGTGATTTAAATGAAAAAAATTTTAATGTTTAAGATGACTGGCTGTCCGCATTGTGCCAGAGCTTTCCGGGATATGGAAACATTGTTTAATGAAAAGCCGGCATATCGTGATATTCCGTTAGAGATTGTGGATGAGGTAGAAAACCCGGATTATGCCAATCAGTTTGATTATTACTATGTGCCTACCTATTATGTGGATGGCAAAAAGATGGCTGAGGGTGTTCTTTCCAAAGAAGATATCAGAGCTGTTTTTGAATCTGCGTTATGAATTATTCAGTGATGGACATTGCAGCGTGGTTTGTTCATAGAGAAGCGATGAATCACGAAAAGCTGCAATGTCTGCTTTATTTATCGTATGCCTGGTTTTTGACGCTAAATAAAAAAGAATTATTTAAATCCTCAGGGTTTGAGGCCTTGCCGGTGATGATTGCCGAGATGAGCGTTCATCAGAAATATCATCATTTAGGCAAAAAGAAAATTCATTATATACGCGCAAAAATGCCAGAGGGAGAAATCGCTCTTTTTTTAGAAAGTGTCTATGCCGCTTATGGCGCCGCTGATGAGCAGGTGCTTTGCGGTTATCTGCGCCAAAGTGACCCTTATCTTAAAGCCAGGAAAAATGAGCGGGGATTTCAGATTTCAGGAAAGGATATGGTGGAATATTATGCCCGACAAAGCGCTGATCAGCATTGAGAAAGCATCGCCCAAAGATGACGGGAAATTAAAAAAAATCGGGATGACCTGCTATCAGATCAATATTGATCCTGAGCATCGTTATTGGGTTGTCCGCTGGCTGTTCCGCCGTTATTTTTCCAAAAAAAGATTTGCCGCCAGAAGAAAAAACGGCGTTTTAATATATTGTCTGAAAAAGGATGGCATGATTGCCGGATTTTATGAACTGGAAAAGAATGGTCTGCTTTCCAGTCTCTATGTTATGCCTGCTTTTCAAAAGGAAGGTTTTGGGAAGCTGCTTTTAAAAGATGCCATGCAAAAAGCGAAAGATTTAGGAATGAAAGAAATGCGCTTAGATGCCAGTGAATTTGCCCGGGATTTTTATTTGCAGCGCGGTTTTGAAAAAAATGGGGATTCCCGCACAGTTTTAGGCGTAACCATGATCCCTTTGAAAATCAAAATAAGTTAAGCCTAAATTTATTGGTAAAAATGTCTAAAATTTATACAAATAGTATAGATTTTTTATTTAAAATGGGTATAATAAAAGATGGACATCCGAAAGGGGAGAGTACGATGAAGGTTGACGTAAAAAAAGAATATCGTGAACTTTTCGATGCATCTGTCAAAGCAATTGATATGGTTGAAGTACCTGAATTTCAATTTCTGATGATTGATGGGATAGGAAATCCGACTGTTCCAGAATTTAAGCTGAAATCAAAAGCGCTCAATATCATGGCGAAAGCTATCCGCAGTTATTATAAAGAACGTGAAGATATGAGTTATCTGATTTCACCGCTGGAAGGTATGTGGGATACATATGATAATGCGAAATTTGACGTAACGCGCAAAAAGATGATTCGCTATACATTGATGATGTCACAGCCTAAATTTCTGACACCTGAAGTTTTTGAAGAGGTTAAGAAAAGCATCGCCAATAAAAAAGGCAACCCTTATATTCAGGAAATTTATTTAAAGAAATTCACTGAAGGTAAGAGTGTCCAGATGCTGCATATTGGTCCATATAACACAGAAATCATGACGACCAAGGAAATCATGGAATATATTATTGTTCAGAATATGAAGCTTAACGGCATGCATCATGAAATATATCTGAATAATCCTGAAAAAGTGGTGCCAGAGAAATTAAAGACGATTGTGCGTTATGCTGTGTGCGAAATCTAAATGAATCAGAAGTGATTCATTTTTTTTATAAACAGGAGGGGAAGATAGAACATGAAAATGATATCGTGGAATGTCAATGGCTTAAGAGCCTGTCTGACAAAAGGATTTAAAGATTTCTTTCTGGAGACAGATGCGGATTTTTTTGCGATTCAGGAAACCAAAATGCAGGAGGGTCAGATTGATCTGGCCTTTGAAGGCTATGAAAGTTATTTTAACAGTGCGCAAAAGAAAGGGTACTCCGGCGTCGCTGTTTTTACCAAGCATCATCCGTTAAATGTTACTAAAGGGATTGGTATTGAGGAACACGATCAGGAAGGCAGAGTATTGACTTTAGAATATCCGGATTTTTATTTCATTACCTGCTATACGCCAAATTCCAAACGTGAATTGCTGCGTTTAGATTACCGCATGGTCTGGGAAGAAGCGTTTCTGAATTATATTGAAACACTCAAAAAAAAGAAACCTGTTATTTTTTGCGGCGACTTAAATGTAGCACATCAGGAAATAGACCTGAAGAATCCTAAAACCAACCGCCGCAATGCCGGCTTCACTGATGAAGAGAGAAACTGTATGACTCGTTTATTAGACCATGGCTGGATTGATACTTTCCGTTATTTTTATCCGGATCAGGAAGGGATTTACTCATGGTGGTCATATATGTTTAAAGCCCGGGAAAAAAATGCTGGATGGCGGATTGACTATTTTATAGTTTCTGATGATTTAAAAGATCATTTACAGGATGCGAAAATCCATACGACAGTGATGGGCTCAGATCATTGTCCGGTCGAGCTGGATATAACATGTTAGCACAATTACCTGACGTTTTGGCCGAACACCTGGATTTGAGAGAGGCCCGACTGCCTGCCATTGGATTTTCTCCTGAGAAAATGTATTTGCTGCCTTATGGGTACGATGGCAAACCAGCCGTCCTGAAATATTCAAAACGCCATGAAGTTAAAGAAGAGGGCGATATCTATGTTTGGCTGAAAGGCAAGCTGCCGGTTCCTGAGGTTTATTTCAATGAGAAAATTGGCGATACCTATTATCTTGTCAGTGAGTTAATTGATGGTCAAATGCTTTCAGAGTGCTTTATGGAGATGGGCCAGGAGCAATGTCTGATTAATTATGGCCATTTAATTAAAACAATTCATGAGACAGATATCGAGGGATTTCCTTATGTCCATGATAAGACTTATAAATTAGAGAAAGTGAAAAAGACAGTGCTGGCTCATGAAGCTAAAATCCAGTATTTTGAACGGGAATTACAGGGACGTTCGCCTGAATCCATGCTGGCATATTTAATTGCTCATCAGGATTTTGAAGAAGATCTGGTATTTAGTCATGGTGATGTATGTTTTCCTAATTTTATATATGATCATCAGGCATTGCAGGCAGTATTAGACGTATCCGGAGCGGGGATCAATGATCGGCATCTGGACCTGGCTATTGCCTTAAGAACCCTGCGTTATAATTTTGAATTGGCTGGCTGGGATTTTACGTCAAAAGAAATCGATTGTTTTTTATCAGCTTATGGGATTCAAAAGGTTGACATGAATAAAATAACTTTCTATATTTTACTTGATGAATTAACGAATGGATAGGAGATGAATAGCGTGAAATTATTTTTTGCTTCAGATTTGCATGGCAGTCTGCCGGCCACCCAAAAAGTCCTGGATTGTTTTGAAAAAAGCGGTGCTGACCAGCTGATTCTATTGGGGGATCTGCTCTATCACGGACCACGCAATCCGCTGCCGGAGGGATATGATCCTAAGGCGGTGGCAGCTTCTTTAAATCAGTATGCCAGCCGTTTAATCAGCGTTCGCGGAAATTGTGATGCCGAGGTTGATCAGATGATGTTAAATTTTCCATGTCTTGCGGATTATGCCATTGTTTATGCTGATGGTTATCGTTTCTATATTACCCATGGTCATCTGTTTGACAGTCAGCATTTGCCGCCGTTAAATCCGGGCGATATCTTTGTCCATGGTCATTTCCATATACCCATGCTGGAAGAAAAAAATGGGATTATCATTGTAAATCCTAATTCAGCTGCTTTGCCAAAACAAGGTGTGGCTGGGTATGGATTGTATGAAAACCATCAATTAGGATTATACGATTTACAGACAAATGAGGCAGTGATGACATATTGTCTGAAAGGAGCAGAAATTTAAAATGTTAGAGCTAAAAAATTTTGAAACAGCTAGAGAACGTATAAAAGATGCTTTGCAGGAAACACATCTGATTTACAGTCCCTGGTTTTCTAAAGAATGTGCCAACGATGTTTATATTAAGCCGGAGAATTTACAAAGAACGGGTTCGTTTAAAATTCGCGGTGCATACAATAAAATTTCCAAACTGAGTGATGAGAAAAAAGCAACGGGACTCATTGCCTCTTCAGCGGGAAATCATGCTCAGGGAGTGGCTTATGCCGCCAGTCATATGGGGGTCAAGTCGGTGATCTGCATGCCTGCACACACACCGCTGATTAAAGTGGAATCAACGCGCAGTTTTGGCGCTGAAGTGGTTCTTTATGGAGAAGTTTACGATGATGCTTTTCAAAAAGCCTGTGAACTGCAAAAAGAACATGGGTATACTTTTATTCATCCTTTTGATGATGAAGATGTTATCGAGGGACAGGGAACCATCGCTTTGGAAATTTTAGAGGAATTGCCGGACGCAGATGTTATTCTCGTCCCTATTGGCGGCGGCGGGCTGATTTCTGGTATTGCCTGTGCTGCTAAGGCAAAGAACCCAAATATTAAAATTATTGGGGTGGAACCAGAGGGGGCAGCCAGTGCCCTTGCGGCAATCAAGGAAGATCATGTTGTTTGTCTTGACGAAGCTAACACGATTGCCGATGGGACGGCCGTTAAGCAGATTGGCGAAGAAACTTTTAAGTATATTAAAAAATACGTTGACGGCATCATTACTGTTTCTGATTATGAATTGATGGAAGCCTTTCTGATGATGGTTGAAAAACACAAGCTGGTTGCCGAAAATTCAGGAATTCTGGCTTTAGCGGCGACGCGCAAGTTAGTTGAGAAAAATAAGAAAGTTGTTTGCGTTGTCAGCGGCGGGAATATTGATGTGATGAGTATTTCTTCATTAATCAATAAAGGATTGATTTCGCGCGGCAGAATCTTTACTTTCTCTATTCCTTTGCCAAATAAACCGGGATCATTGGAAAAAGTGACAGAGATTTTAAGACAGTGCAATGCCAATATTGTTTCATTGGATCATAACTCATATCGTAATTTAAATCACTTTAATGAAGTTGATGTGACAGTGACAGTGGAAACCAATGGAGAAGAACATATTCGCAGCATCTTTGCCGCCTTTGCCAAAGAAGATTTGCATATATCAAGAATGCGTTAATTGAAAACACCAGTCAGATTGCCTGCACTGGTGTTTTTCTGACAAATATAGCTTTACATTGTCAGTTAATTTAGTACAATAAGATAAACAAGCTAAGGAGATGTGGAAAATGTGGGAATGTCCTCAATGCGGCCGCCGTTTTAAAAAAATAAATCAAAGTCACTATTGCACAAAACGGCCTGTCACAGTCGATGAATATATTTTAAGTCAGCCTGAAGCGATTCAGAAGTATTTGACTGAGATGCGAAAAGTGCTCAAAGAAGCATTGCCTGAGGCAGAGGAAAAAATTGCCTGGGGCATGCCTACTTATTGGCAGGGCCATAACCTGATCCATTTTGCGGCTTCTAAAAATCATATTGGTTTGTATCCTGGAAAAACAGCAGTTCAGGTATTCAGTGATCAGCTGAAGGATTTTTCAATACATCAGGGCACCATTCGTCTGCCTTATGATCAGCCTCTGCCACTGGCGTTAATTGCGAAAATCGCGCGCTGGTGTTACGAAACAAGAGAAAATTAGCCTCAGGATATCAAGCCGCATTGCTTTGATTGTCACGAAGCAAACAGAGAATATATCAATGGATGGAGGGAAGCTATATGATCTATTTGAAGTCGTTTGATCTTTTGTCTGATGAAACAGAATATCAGATAATTTGTGCGAAAAGAAATATTCATGAAACATTGTATCCATTAAAGATATTTCCAGACAAGGCATTGGAGCATCTGACGTTTGAGCCTGTCACGATGCTTTATGGCGGCAATGGTTCCGGAAAGACAACGGTACTGCAAATAATCGCTTCAAAGCTTCAGGCTTCAAAAAGAAGTTCAGTAGTTTTCGGAGATTTGTTTGATCAGTATGTCAGTTGTTGCAGGTATCAGATGGCTTATCAAAAACCAGAAGCAGTGAAGCTGATTTTAAGTGACGATGTTTTTGATTATCTATTGGATGTGAGAGCTATTAATTCTGGGGTGCATCGCCGTAAAGAACAGTTGAGTGAGGAATATCGCAGCTATAAAAATACGCCGGCCTCGAGATATACCACTTTAGGACAATATGAGGCATTAAAAAATAAAGTTGATGCCAATCGTTTGACGGAATCAAAATATATCAGAAGCAGAATGGGCAATAATACCCTGACTCAGGCTTCTAATGGAGAATCTGCTTTGAATTTTTGGGTAACGGAAATAGAAGAAAACAGCCTTTATCTGATTGATGAGCCGGAAAATAGTCTGTCTGCGCAAAATCAGATCAAATTAAAGCAGTTTATTGAGGACTCGGCAAGATTTTTTAACTGTCAGTTCATCATTGCCACACATTCACCATTCCTATTAAGTATCAGCGATGCCAAAATCTATGATTTGGATGAGACACCTGTTTTGCCAAAGCGCTGGACAGAATTAAAAAACGTTCGTCTTTATTATGATTTTTTTATGGAAAAAAGAGAAGAATTTGAAAAAGAAGCATAACGTGTTTTCACTTTGCCTGAAAGTCGATATAGCGCTGATAAAATTCATCTGAATATAAGCCATGATAGAAATTTTCCAGCGTTTTTTGATCAATTGCCCGATTCGCAAGAATGACATAGTTGACAAAATAGAGATAAAGCAGCGTCTTTTGGACTTTTAATCCGGCCCGCTGGTAAAAATTAATTCGCCTTTTTTTAATTTGATCAGGCGCAATATCAGGATTTTCAGCTTCCAGAAAGAAAAACTTATCCTGATACTGTTCCAGCAGCATTTTTAAAAATTCGCTGCCAAAATGCTGATTGCGGTAATCTTTGATAATGGCAAAATAATCTAAAAGATAAATATCTTTTTGGCCATAGATCAATGCATAGCCGCAGAGCTGATTGTTTTTATAAAAGCCATAGGCAGCATATTTACCCTGTTTCATTAAAAAAATCATATTTTCGAGGGGACGTCTTTCATTATCAGGAAAATCTTCCATGATATAGTTCTGATATATTTTTTCTAATTCACTTTTTTTCAGTAATTTGATATCTGTCATTATTATCACCATCATAGAGTATAACAGATAATGCCAAAATTTAAAAGATATGGTATAATGACATCGCAATAAGAGGTGATGTTATGTATCGAATCATGATGGTCGAAGATGATTTGGTTATTCAAAGAGAAGTAACCCATTTTTTAGAGATGTGGGGATATGAAGTCAGGGCCGCAGATGATTTTGCCGATGTGCTCAGTCAGTTTGTCAAGTTTAAGCCTCAGCTTGTTTTATTAGACATTACGCTGCCTTTTTATAATGGTTTTTACTGGTGTCAGAAAATCAGGGAAGTTTCCAATGTACCGATTATTTTTATTTCTTCAGCCAGTGATAATATGAATATGGTGATGGCGATGAATATGGGGGCAGATGATTTTATTGCCAAACCATTCGATTTGTCCGTTTTGAATGCGAAAATCCAGGCATTGTTACGCAGAAGTTATGATTATGCTTCTTCAAATGCGCTGCTTTTCTGGCAGGGAGCCTTTTTGGATTTGGCGAAGGCTACCCTTACCAAAAATGATCAAAGTATCGAGCTTACAAAAAATGAGTTCAAAATTTTACAGACACTGATTGAAAATAAAGGTCAGATTGTTTCCCGCGATAGTTTAATGATTTGTCTATGGGAAACGGATCTGTATGTCGATGAAAATACGCTCAATGTGAATGTGAACAGACTGCGCAAAAAACTTTCTGAATTAGGTATGGAAGATGTGATTATCACCAAAAAGGGATTGGGGTATATGGCTAAATGATGAAAGATTATTTGCGGATTCATCGCCAGCTGTTTTTATATCTTTTAACGGTGATTGGAATCTTTTTTGCGCTTGCTTATTTGTATGGTCTTTCGATGGACGGCATGATTTATGCTTTGTTGCTGGTGATATTTTTCAGTGCGCTTTTTCTGGCAGAGGATTTTGGCGCTTACAAAAAGAAAGTTCAGACCTTAAGGCGCCTGCTGTCCAGAGTCGGCAATGAGCCGCTGATCGCTGAAGAAAAGCCGGCCCGGTATGAGCAGGAATATATCACACTTTATAACGCCTTATTTAGTTTGTATCGCAAGGAGACAGATGATTCTTTAGAAAAAAAACAACAGATGATGAATTACTATTCCTTATGGGTTCATCAGATCAAAACCCCGATTGCTGCTTTGCATCTGATTTTGCAAAATCAAAAAAATATGGATCTTGCTTTGGAAAATGAACTTTTTAAAATCGAACAATATGTAGAAATGGTGCTCTCATATTTAAGATTGGACAGTGAGGAAACGGATTACCGATTCGAACAGATCGAAGTCGATCAAGTCATCAGGGAAGTGATTCATAAATACTCCCGTCTGTTTATTCAGAAAAAATTAGCATTGCAGTTTGATCCAACAGAATTATTATATCTGACAGATGAGAAATGGTTTGCTTTCATTTTGGAACAGATTCTTTCTAATGCGATCAAATATACCTATCATGGCGGCGTCCATATCTATCATCAGGGATATCTGCTTTTTATTGAAGATCAGGGCATTGGGATTTCTGATGAAGATCTTCCGCGTATTTTTGATAAGGGATATACGGGGTATAATGGGCGCTTGGATAAAAAATCGACAGGCATCGGCCTCTATCTGACAAAGGAGATATGCCGCAGGTTAGGAATTGAAATTTCTGTGACTTCTGAGCCGAGAAAAGGCACAGCAGTCTGCCTTGATTTGACGCCAAACCAGCTCGAAGTAGAATAAATGAAGAAAAAAGCAAATCTTACATTTTTGTAATTTTTGCTTTTGTTTTGTAAGATGAATCAATAGCCGGAAGGATTTAAATATCATAAAATGATGATGTCAAAGGAGGAATGGGTTATGACAATTTTAGAGGTCAAACATATTAAAAAAATTTATTCAACACGCTTTGGCGGTCATCAGACACAAGCGTTAAGCAATGTAAACTTTTCTGTTGAGAGAGGTGAATATGTCGCCATCATGGGTGAATCCGGTTCAGGAAAAACGACCTTGTTAAATATACTGGCTGCTATTGATAAGCCAACCAGCGGTGAAGTGAATCTTTGCGGCAATAATCTGGTGGCACTGAAAGAAAAAGAAGTCACAGCTTTTCGCCGTGAACATCTGGGTTTCGTTTTTCAGGATTTTAATTTGCTGGATACTTTCAGCTTAAAGGATAATATTTTTCTGCCTTTGGTTTTGTCAGGAAAATCTTATCGAATGATGGAAAAACGTTTGGAGCCAATTGCTTATCAATTAGGCATTGAAGAGCTGCTGGAAAAATATCCTTATGAGGTCTCCGGCGGGCAAAAGCAGAGAGCAGCTGTAGCCCGGGCTTTAATCACGCATCCGGAGATTATTCTGGCAGATGAGCCTACCGGCGCATTGGATTCCAAATCCAGTGATGATTTGCTTTCGCTGTTTAATAAGATTAATGCCGATGGTCAGACAATTCTGATGGTCACGCACAGCACGAAAGCCGCAAGTCATGCCAGCCGGGTTTTATTTATCAAAGATGGCGAAGTTTTTCACCAGATTTATAAAGGCAGAATGAGCCAGGAAGAAATGTATAAGAAAATCTCTGATACCCTGACACTGCTGGTATCCGGAGGTGAGCACCATGAAGTTTAGTTTTTATCTGAAACTGGCAGCCACGAATATCCAGAAAAACAAGAAGAATTATCTGCCTTATATTTTATCCAATGTTGCAGTGATCTGTGTCTTTTTTACCCTTTGTTCGCTGGTTTTAAATATCCGTTTATATTACCAAAATGATGGTTTTAGAACATTATCAACGATTTTAGGGTTTGGGATCTATATTGTAGGTATTTTTTCTGTGATTTTCCTGTTTTATACCAGCAGCTTCTTATTTAAGCGCCGCAGAAAAGAGTTAGGGCTATATAATGTGCTGGGGATGGAAAAACAGCATCTGGCGATTGTCAATGGTTTCGAGACCATTTTGATTTCTGTTTTCAGTTTGTTGGCAGGATTTGTGACAGGGATTCTTTTCTATAAGTTTTTTGAGTTACTGCTGTTTAAAATTTTAAATCAGCCAGTTGTTGAAGGATTTCATTTTTCAATCGAAGCCTTTCAGATGACAACTATATTATTTAGCACTATTTTTGCTTTAACCTTTCTGCATAACTTATGGCAGATTCGTTCTGTCAGCGCAATCTCATTAATGTCAGGGGCTAAAAGCGGAGAGAAGGAACCTAAGGCCCGCTGGCTGTTAACACTGATAGGATTTGGCCTTTTAGGCGGCGGTTATTATCTGGCTCAGACAGTACCGGCACAGGTGGATGCCATTCTCATTTTCTTTCCAGCCGTTGTTCTGGTCATGTTAGGAACCTACTTATTGTTTATATCAGGATCTGTCACTATCTTAAAACTGCTTAAAAAGAAGAAAAAATTTTATTATCATCCAAGACGCTTTACAACGATTTCGCAGATGATATACCGGATGAAACAAAATGCCGTAGGACTTGCCAATATCAGTATTCTTTCGACGATGGTTATTGTCACCTTATCGACAACGACTTCTCTCTATGTGGGGATGGACGATATGGTAAGAAAGATGTATCCAAGGGATTTGATCTTTCATCAGTATCTGGAACCAGGTACAGAAAAAACAGAAGCATTCGACGCACTCGTAAGAGAACTTGCGGCAGAACATGACATTGAAATCTCGGATGTCTACCAGCAGGCTTATATTAGAGATTTTGTGGACAGAATTGATGATCACTTTACGTTATATATTTTAGGCGATGATTCAGATGGAGAAGTCGCGCATATGTATTTTATTGCCCAAAAATACGTTCCTGAGGTTACAGAAAACCTCAAAGAAGATGAAATTGTACTTTATGCGGTGCATGGGGCAGAGTTTTCAGATACGCTGACGATTGGCGATCAAAGCTTTAAAATTGTCGAACAGCTGGATAAATATGAGGGTGATGGAAGAGCCCAGGCCATGATGATGGAATCTTACTTTGTTATTGTGAAAGATATGTCTGTCATTGAAAATATTTATCAGAGCAGCGGTGCCGATTTAAGCTCATGCCTTTTCCAGTATGAATATGGCTTTAATATTGCCCAGGAAGATGAATCTTATTTTGAGAATCTTGTGAGTCAAACGCTGGAGAATCAAAAAGATTATTTAAATATGACTGATTTTTATGTGGAAGGCTATCGCAGCAATCTCAATGATGTTTCCCAGTTATATGGCGGCTTATTCTTTATCGGTTTATTCCTTGGCGCAGTCTTTATTATTGCGACTGTATTAATCATCTATTATAAGCAGATTTCTGAGGGATATGATGATGCAGAGCGATTCAGTATTATGCAGAAAGTGGGCATGAGTCAGGAGGAAATCAAACGGACAATTCGTTCGCAAATCTTAGGTGTTTTCTTTTTGCCGCTGGTGGTTGCCTGTCTGCATATGATCTTTGCTTTCCGCTTAATTGAAATTATCTTAAGCTTTATGCAGCTGAGCAATACAGGATTATTTATGATTTGCTGTGTGGGTGTTGTAGGTATCTTTACTTTATTTTATGCACTGGTATTTGTGATGACCAGCAGAGAATATTATAAAATTGTACGATAAACGATGGCCGGCGCCATCGTTTTTCTTTATAAAAAAAGAACCATCGCAAGATGGTTCAGTTGGTTATGCATTTTTCAAGAAGACATCATAAGCTTTCACAGCTTCATAAACGTCGGCTTTAGATACAACTTCCCAAGGTGCATGCATGTTGTGCACAGGCACACCGGCATCAATCACCTGCATGTTAAAGTTGGCAAGAATATAGGCGATTGTTCCGCCGCCGCCTTCATCAACCCGGCCAAGCTCAGCAGTCTGCCAGGTTACATTGCCTTCATCCATGATTTTACGCAGATGGGCAATGAATTCAGGATTAGCATCATTGCATCCGCCTTTGCCGCGGGAACCTGTATATTTATTTAAGGTGATGCCATGTCCCATGTAGGCAGAATTTTTTCTTTCAAATACGCCTGGATAATTTGGATCATAACCAGCGCTGACGTCACTGGAAAGCATGACTGAATTTTTCAGGGCACGGCGCATTCTTAATTCAGAATAGCCGCCTGTCAGTTCAATCAGTTCGGCAACTGTATTTTCAAAGAATCTGGAATGCATGCCGGAAGCACCGTTGCTGCCGACTTCTTCTTTGTCTACTAAAAGACATACAGCAGTTTTAGCAGGTGTTTCTTCTAAATCGAGGATAGCGCGCAGGGATGTATAAGCACAAACGCGGTCATCATGACCATAGCCCATAATCATGCTGCGGTCAATTCCTAAATCGCGGGCTTTTCCAGCTGGGACGATTTCGATTTCAGCGGAAATAAAATCATCTTCTTCAATGTTGTATTGATCCAACAAAATCTTTTTGACGTTTGCTTTAACGCTTTCTTTTTCTTCATCTTTTAATGGCAGTGAACCAATGGTCAGATTTAAATCTTCACCTTCGATCACAGTAGCTGCATTTTTCTGCATTTGTTTGCCAGCCAGGTGAATCAGTAGATCAGAGATGCCAAAAACGGGATCATCTTCTTTTTCACCAATGTTAATATTGACAGATGTACCATCTTTTTTGATAACAACACCATGCAGTGCCAAAGGCATAGCAACCCACTGATATTTCTTAATACCACCATAGTAATGGGTATCTAACAGAGCGATTTCCGTATCTTCATAGAGAGGTACTTGTTTTAAATCAATTCTAGGTGAATCGATATGGGCACCTAAAATAGCCATTCCGTTTTCCAGGGCTTCTGTTCCAATATGGAATAAAGCTAAGTTTTTATCCATATTGTTGGCATAAACTTTATCACCTGGTTTTAAAGTTTCGCCATTTTTAATGACTTCTTCCAAATCTCTGTAGCCAGCTTCTTTGGCTAACTCAATGGAAGTCAGTGTGCATTCTCTTTCTGTTTTGCAGTCTGAAATAAACTTTTTATAATCTTCACAGAAATCAAAAACAGATTTGAGTTCTTCATCACTGTATTTTGTCCATGCTAGTTTTGTCATGGTTAATCCCTCCTAACGCTAACATTATATCGCGCCCATTTCTTAAATGCAAGCAATTATCAGCGGCTGTGTTTGGCAAGAATCACATCAATTAAACCATATGCTTTGGCTGCCTGGGCACTCAGGAAATGATCGCGGTCCGTATCTTTTAAAACCTGCGCAATGCTTTGGCCTGTTTGCTTGGCCAGAATCTCGCAGAGCTTTTGTTTTTGTGCATCAATGCGTTTGGCGGCAATGACGATATCACTGGCCTGACCGCCGGTTTGCCCTAAAGGCTGATGAATCATAATTTCTGCATTCGGCAGGGCACAACGCTTGCCCTGGGCACCTGAACTTAAGAGAAAAGCGCCCATGCTGGCAGCCATGCCAATACAGATGGTAGAAACATCACAGCTAATAAAATTCATGGTATCATAAATGGCCATCCCGGCACTGATGGATCCTCCGGGAGAATTGATATAAATAGAGATATCAGCCTTAGGATCTTTATTTTCAAGATAAAGCAGCTGGGCAATGACGGTACTGGACAGGGCATCCGTGATTTCTCCTGTCAATAAAATAATGCGGTCATCAAGCAGCCGGGAGAAAATATCGTAACTGCGTTCTCCTTCATATGTTTTTTCAATGACAGTTGGTATAAGCGGCATTATTAAAACTCCTTCCTGTTTCTTAGTTAAGTATAAGCAAAAAGTCATTCTTTTATTCGACCAATTGAAAACATTCATGGAAAAATAATGATTGCGTTTTTGAAAGATTCCTTTTGAGTACTATTACTATGCAATAGCAAAAAACATTCGCAAAAACATTCACAAAGCATTGATTAAAAACCCTTTTTGCATTATAATAAATATGTAAAATTTAAATATTCTAAGGAGGAATTTACAATGGCAGTAAAAGTTGCTATTAATGGTTTTGGACGTATTGGTCGTCTTGCGTTCAGACAGATGTTCGGTGCTGAAGGATATGAAGTTGTTGCTATCAACGACTTAACAAATCCTAAAATGTTAGCTCATTTATTAAAATATGATTCAGCTCAGGGACGTTATGCAGGTCATACAGTAGAAGCTACTGAAGATTCTATCATCGTAGACGGCAAAGAAATCAAAATCTATGCTAAAGCTAATGCAGCAGAATTACCTTGGGGCGAATTAGATGTTGATGTTGTATTAGAATGTACTGGTTTCTACACTTCTAAAGCTAAATCTGAAGCTCACATCCAGGCAGGTGCTAAGAAAGTTGTTATCTCTGCACCAGCAGGAAATGATTTACCAACAGTTGTTTACTCAGTAAACGAAAATACATTAACAGCTGAAGATACAATCATCTCTGCAGCTTCTTGTACTACAAACTGCTTAGCTCCAATGGCTAAAGCATTAAATGATTTGGCTCCAATCAAATCTGGTATCATGTTAACAGTTCATGCTTACACTGGTGACCAGATGGTATTAGACGGACCTCATAGAAAAGGTGATTTAAGACGTGCTCGTGCAGCAGCAGTGAACATCGTTCCTAACTCAACTGGTGCAGCTAAAGCTATCGGTTTAGTTATCCCTGAATTAAATGGTAAACTGATCGGTTCAGCTCAGCGTGTTCCTGTTCCTACAGGTTCAACTACTATCTTAACTGCAGTTGTTGAAGGTACAGTAACTGTTGATGAAATCAATGCAGCTATGAAAGCAGCAGCTTCTGATTCTTACGGATACAACGAAGAACCAATCGTTTCTTCTGACATCATCGGTATGACTTATGGTTCTTTATTCGATGCAACTCAGACAATGGTTAAAGATTGCGGTAATGGAACTACTGAAGTTCAGGTTGTTTCTTGGTATGATAATGAAAATTCATACACTAGCCAGATGGTTAGAACAATCAAATACTTCGCTGAATTATCTAAATAATTAAGCAGTTGATTCAAAGGTGTCTTCTTCGGAAGATGCCTTTTTTAATTAAAAAAAGCGCCATTGGATTCAATTAAATATTGTTGTGTGAATGCGGTGGAGTCATTTGCTATAAAAATGTCTGCATATAGCTGCTGTGATTTTCAAAACTGCCTGTTATAATAATTGCGTACATTATTTATTTTTTGTGTGCTGAAAGTTGGTGTATGCTTGAATAAGAAAGAAATTTTAAAAACAGTATCAGACAAACAATGATTTTATGACCTCTGAGATAAATGATGTTGCACCTATTGCCGTTGCGAAGAAATATGCCGGTATAGGTGCTTCAATGGCTGCTCGTATTAAAAATACCCGCATACCGTTTGGCATTAATTTTGGTATTAGTGATGTCATTGTGCCCAAGCAGAAAAATTCCTACTCAGCTTGATGATTTTATTGCACTTACAGTTTTCACCGTAAATTTTGTTTTCCATTATGCAATTCTCCAAATGTATTGATTTTCCTACAAATTCAATCATTCCTGCTGACTACAAAGCTCAAGGGAGAAGTTACTTCTTTATGTAGCCTCTCCCTTTTCGAGCGCTTTTATAATGGCCAATCAGTCATGAAAAATGAGGCAAATTTTTTTTGAAGATCTGTATCTGATAAAAGCAACTGCCAGTCATCATCCAGAAAGATCAGTTGTTCATTTGTGGCCATACTTATTAACACTTCATCTATGCCGCAATGATAGGCATACATGAAAAGCATTGCGTTGCTAAGCGCCGTATGGTCCTTGATGCAGTCTCTGACTTCAGATGCAATGACCGCAAGATTTAACAGAAAAATACGTATTTTATCAATGCCAAATATTTTTTTATTGACCGAGGTATCTAAAAGAGAGAACAAATAGTTATTTGTTTCATCTTTGTAGAAAAGAACACAGTCAACAGGAGTCATTGTCTCATTGTATAAGGCAATGGCTTTCTTAACAGGATAGAGTGTTTCTTCAACTGGATCATGCGTTGTTGGAAACCCAAAAACCACATTGGCATCTTTGCCTTCTGAAGTTTTGTAAGTAATGCCAAAACACGGTCTCAATAACACCTGATCCGCATAAGATTCATGGAAAATCCGATAAAATTTTGTTTTCTTCATGATTTTACCTCACTTAGTGACAGACAAATTCATCCAGCATCAGAAATCTGACAAAGTCTTTAAGCAGGCTGATGCTCTTCATCAGGCCTGACCAGTCTCTTTGTAGAAATGCCATTTGTTTGTCATTGGCGATTTGCCATAATTTGTCGTCAATGTCCTCATGATATGCATACATGAAAATTTGCAGATTTGGTATCATGCGTCCTTCCTCAAGCGCATCATCTAAACATGATGACATAATGGAAGTGTTGTAAATGGTCGCAGATACTTTGTTCTGATCATAAATTTCCTTGAGATTGCCATCAACGATGTTCATCGCGTAAAAAGGATAATCATCGTCTTCGACAAAGAGAATGCATTTTACGGGACACTGAGTTGCCTGATACAGTTCTGCAGCCTTGGTCATCATCGGCTCAAGCACTGCATCAACTTCTTCGAGAGCGGGAAATGCCAGGAAAAGAAAAGCATCTTTTCCATCTTCCTCAGTACACCGGTAATTTAGAACCGCAAACCATCGCGGATTCTTTTGCGCCATAGACTCATGAATGGCTCTGTAAATTTTACTTCTATTCATTTTTATCACCTCACTTAAATATCATTTTGTTTAAGCAGGGTGACTTTAATTTTTTTAAAAAAAATCCGTCATTTTTTTGACGGAGATTCAGACATAAAAGGCCTGCATTGTATCCAGACATAAACAGGCAAGTTTGCCGCTTGGAAATACGGCACCACAGTCAATGCAGATATTATGATGAGAACAATAAATTTCCGCTTTGCCCGTCAAGGCGAGGGTGGGCGTATGTCCGGATACAATGTAAATAGAGGGGTCATTAAAATATTGATGTTCCGGATCACAGCGCATAAAGGCCAGTTCAGCAATAGAGTAATCAGCTAATTTTTTATGAGGTGAAAAATTGCCCAGTCCGGCATGTACGAGAATA
>Ga0129308_1000495_pt1 | contig 57637 bp, 54 predicted proteins | sample L827metagenome_FD_94440 | JGI IMG/M metagenome (GOLD analysis project Ga0129308, IMG submission 94440) | Ring-tailed lemur group fecal microbial communities from Wisconsin, USA - L827 metagenome | ecosystem: Host-associated > Mammals > Digestive system > Large intestine > Fecal | place: USA...
CCTATCTGCTTTGTTTTCATGTCTTAAAATCCGGGTCCCCACATCCACCTCCTGAAAATCCGGCATGACCAGATTTTTACCCTGCTGGAATCAAGATTGCGAACTTGTTTCGCAATTACCTATCAATTTATATATAGCAGCGGAAGAACTCTGCAGGTGTCGGGAAAAATACCTTTTGAACCCGGCATCATTTTATGATACAGTCAGCAGAATTTCTGTTTCTCCGCTCTTTGCGCTAATTATATACTTTATTCTTCTCTCTTTCCTCTCTTTTCGCGCACAGAAATGAGAGCTTGCCTTCCAGCTGACTATTGCCCGCCCTCTCGACACGCTGTATAATAAGAAAAATAATTGAACGAATGAAGGTGGATTTTACTGTGGACTGGATTGAACGTTTAAATCATGCTGTGAATTACATAGAGGAGCATCTTACGGAGAAAATCGATTATGATGAATTGTCAAGAATCATTGATTGCCCGTCATATCATTTTCAAAAAATGTTTTTTTACATGACTGACCTGTCTCTCTCCGAATATATCCGCCGCAGGCGTATGTCCTTAGCGGCTGTTGGTTTCTCTGAAAGCGTATCCGGCCCTTCGATTCTCTCTTTCGGTTCGCGGGATGGAGGAATTGGATTTTAAGATTGCGAACAAACCTGCCTTTCGTATCATAGGAAAGGGCTGCCCTCTAAGTCATGAGTTAGAAGAGAATTTCTCACATATCCCTCACGAATGGGATACTGCCCTGGCAGATGGTACGCTTGCACAGCTACTCTCACATTCAGACAATTCTTCCGGCTGCCACGTGGGCTGTTTTCTCTGGCCGCGGGACGAATGTCTCTCTTCAGAATCTGGAGCGCCGTGTGATCACGGAATGACTTCCTGCCTCCGGATATGATTATGCAGAAATACCGGATATCGAAGTCTATCTGAAAGCAGACCCTAATGATGCCGTATATGAATACTGGCTGCCGGTGATAAAGCACCAGGTTGAATGTCCACCAGACCTTCGTTCAGATATGACTGGCAGTTAAAAATAAAAAACGCGTGCAGACTGAATCTTATTTCTTACAGACTGCACGCATTTTTCTTTTAAAATCTCTTTAAAGAATTCTAACACCTACTGTTAAAACGCTTGCAGTTGCTTTTCTATTGTTTCATTCAAGAACGCTTCCACACTTTCAAAGGGAATCTGAAATGCGACCGCAATTTCTCCATATAAAAATTCTTTTGCCTTCTCTAAGTATTTCAATTCAAACTCATCATACCGTTTCTCTTCCACTCTTAGATGTACGCTTTTAATCACCTTAACCCATTCCAGGTCTTCATACTTGTCCATCGCAGTCTGATAAAATTCTTTCCTGATTTTACTGTTCGGGGCCTGAATCGTCTGCGTAAATGGCATTCTTTCTATAATTTCCTCCAGTTCTTCCCGGGTACTGATCTCTCTTATCACATCCGAAGCATTCTTTTCACTTTTTTCTTCAATTCCCTTTCTTGTTATTACATATTTATTCTCCAAGATTCTTTTCCCCCTTCCCAGACTCCTTTGATACATGATTTTTGGCTATATTCTGCTCCATCTTTCTCAGCCCTTTTCGCAGACCGAAAACAGCAAAAACGAATGCTGCCGCTTCTGCGATCCAGAATGCAAACCACACAGCCTTGATGCCGCCCAGCTTACCAAGTAAAAACACACATGGCACAAGCAGGACCAACTGCCGGATCGCCGTCGACATCATGTTGACCATTCCGTTTCCAAGCCCGGAAATCACATATCCAATGATCATTGTAACCGGCAATATCAGGAAGGAAACGGATATAATCCGCAGCGCCGGTACTCCAATTTCAATCATAGCCGCACTCGCTGAAAACATTCCAAGCAGTCCGGCCGGAAAGCTCATAAAAATCAAGAGTCCTGCCGCACCAAATCCAATTCCAATGGATATCGCTGTTTTACAGGTTTCCTTCACTCGTTTTGCATTTCCTGCGCCATAATTATAGCCTACAATCGGCAGCGAGCCCTGTCCCAAACCATTCATCGGCATGGTCAGGAAACTCTGCAATTTAAAGTATACACCAAAAAATGCCACTGCTGTAGAAGAAAACATAATCAGTATCACATTCATGGCCGCGACCATGATACTTCCCATAGCCTGAGTCAGTATCGTAGGCGCCCCTACCTTGTAGATTGCCTTTACACTTTCCTTCTTCATACGAAAACTCCGAAAAACAAAATGAATTTCCTTATTCTGCACATAGTTTAAAATCAATCCGATCACTGCTGCCGCCCACTGTCCAATCACGGTAGCTATGGCCGCTCCGGCAATCCCCATCTCAGGGCATCCAAGCAATCCGAAAATCATAATCGGATCCAGAATAATATTTACAACCGCACCGGCAAGCTGTGCCAGCATACTGGAAAAAGTGCGCCCGGTCGCCTGAAGCAGCCGCTGTGTCAAAGTTCCCAGAAAAATTCCACTGCTGAATACCTGACAGATTCGCAGATAAGTAGTTCCCAACGCCACAATATTTTCATCTGTACTGAACTGTCTGATAAAAATCTCCGTTCCAAATATTCCCCACAACACAAATATCAACGAACTTGCCAGCGTCAATACAAGTCCCGTAGTTGCGGCCTCATTGGCTTCCTCAAACTTCTTTGCCCCCAGCCTTCTGGAAATCAGCGCATTTACCCCTACTCCTGTCCCCACTGCAACCGCAATCTGCAAGATCTGTGCCGAATACGCAAGGGAGGTGGCCGTCAGCGCATCCTCACTGATTTTTGCCACAAAGATACTGTCCACAATATTATATAAAGACTGTACCAGCATAGATATCATAATCGGAAATGACATCGTGATAACTAACCTTGGAATCGGCATGATCCCCATCTTATTTTCTTTTTGAGTTCCATTTTTCGTCTGCATTCTGTCTCTTCTCTCTTTCCATATTTACCTCTGAAATCCGGACCTCTTTCCTTCGGCCTCCATCCGGATATTCTTCCCTTCCTACGTCGCAAATCCAGCATACTGTGTCATATACAGTTCATAATACTTCCCTTTCTGCGCCAGCAAGTCATCATGGCTGCCGCTCTCCACGATCCTTCCCTGATCCATTACGACGATGATATCCGCATCCCGGATCGTCGACAGGCGATGGGCAATGATGATACTGGTGCGGTTTTTCATTACAGACTGCATCGCATCCTGAATCGCCTTCTCGGTTCTGGTATCTACATTGGAAGTCGCCTCATCCAAAATTAAAATCTTCGGATCAGCTACAAAGGCTCTCGCGATCGCAAGAAGCTGACGCTGTCCCTGGCTGATATTTTCTCCCGCCCCCGTCAAAACGGTATCATAGCCCTGCGGCAGCCTCCGTATCATGTCCTGACAGCCACTCATCCTTGCCGCCATATCCAGCTGCTCTCCAGTTGCATTTTCATTTCCGTATTTCAGATTGTTCCGGATGGTGTCCGAGAACAGAATCGTATCCTGCAGCACAATGGCAACATTCTTCCTCAGACTTTCCCTGCTGATTTCATTTACCTTCTGATGATTAATATAAATCTCTCCACTGTCGATATCGTAGAAGCGCATCAGAAGATTCACTACCGTCGTCTTCCCGCTTCCCGTAGCTCCGACCAGTGCCACCTTCTTGCCGGAAGGAACAGTCAGCGTAAAATCCCGGAGTACCGGGTGGCCCTGCTTATAAGAGAAATTCACATTTTGGAAAATTACTTCCGCCGCCTTTTCCTCGGCCAGCTTCTCTCCGGTCTTTTCCTCGCTCTCTTCGTCCAGAACCGCAAACACACGCTCCGCGCCTGCGACCGCGGTCTGAAGCTGTCCGTAAATCTGGGCGATCTCATTGATTGGCCGACTGAACTGTCTGGCATATACGATAAATGCGGAAATCACACCGACCGAAATCAATCCGTTGATTGCAAAGTATCCACCGAAAGCCGCAATGATCACAAACCCAATATTTCCAATGCAATTCATGACCGGTCCCATAACACCGCTGAATACATCCGTCCTGATGCCCGCCTTTGTCATGGCATCGGAAGTGGTACAGAATTCATCTATGGTAATGTCCTGATGATTGTATGCCACGACCGTTCGATATCCCGATATCATTTCCAGCGCTGTGCCGTTCAATGTTCCCAAAAGTTCCTGACGGCGGCGCGAGAATTTGCGGACTCTTTTGGATAATACTTTCGTCGCCCACACCGTCAAAAGCACCGTCACACAGCTTAAAAGTGCAAGCTGCCAGCAATACCAGAGCATGACAGCGACCGTACCGACCACCGTCAGGACGCCGGAACACAGCGACGGCAGGGACTGTGAAATGGTTGTTGATATGTTTTCTATATCATTCGTCATACGGCTCATGACATCCCCGTGCGAATGTGTGTCAAGATATTTTACAGGCAGATCCACAGTTTTCCCGAACAACTCTTCCCGCATCCGTCTCACGATGCGCTGGCTTAAGTTCGCGCTGATCAGCCCTTGAGCTAATTGGCTCAAACTGTATAACAGATATGCCGCCAACATCATACACAATGTCCGCGCCAGAACGCCATCCGCCGCCCCGGCGATCATATCGATTGCCTTACTCTGAAGACTGGGGGCACAGACCCCACAGAGTGTGCCGAAAATAACGATAGCAAGCATCCCGGCCGCCAGCATCTTCTCACGGCCGAAATAGGTAAGCATCCTCTTGATCGTACCTCCGACATTTTCCGCATGTTCTGCCTCAACAAACCGTTCATGCCTGTTTATCCCCGGAATACTTCGTTCTGCTCCCTTAACCTCACTCATCGTTCTCACCTTCGTTTCCTATCTGTGAATGATAAATATCCTGATATGTCCTGCAGGACTGCATCAACTCATCATGAGTACCGCAGCCCTCTATACTTCCATGATTCAATACAACAATTCTGTCTGCCCGGCGCACCGAAGCAATGCGCTGCGCTATGATAATCTTTGTGCACTCCCCTTTAGCCTCATCCAGTGCCTGATAAAGCTCTGCCTCTGTTTTCAGATCCAATGCACTCGTCGAATCATCAAATATCAGAATCCCCGCATCCTTTACCACCGCTCTGGCAATGGAAATTCTCTGTTTCTGTCCGCCTGAAAGGCTCATTCCCTGTTCTGCGACCAGAGTATCATATCCCTCCGGCGTCGTCTGTATAAATCCATCCGCCTGCGCAATCGCCGCAGCGGCACTGATTTTCTCATCTGATGCCTCTGGATCCCCCCAGGCAATGTTTTCCTTGATCGTTGTACTGAACAACTCACTTTTCTGTAATGTCACCGCAATCTTCCCGCGCAGCGTTTTCTGGCGGTAATCCCGTACATCCACATCATCCACCAGGACCGCGCCATCCGTCACATCATAAAACCGCGGGATCAGGCTGACAAGTGCCGTTTTCCCGCAGCCAGTTGCCCCCATGACCGCAATTGTTTCTCCCGGATTGATGATCAGATTCACGTGGTTTAACACCATATGCTCCGTTCCCGGGAATGCAAATGACACATCACGGAATTCAATCTTTCCGCTGGTCAAAGTATTTCTCTCCAACTCTCCATCCCTCAATTCCGGCTGGTCATCAAGCACTTCTTTTACGCGTTTCCATGATGCGATTCCTTTGGTAATATTCTGAAATAAAAGAACCAGCATCAAAATCCCGTTCAAAAGCTGCGTCGTATATGTAATAGCCGCCATGATCACTCCCGGCGTCGCAAGACCTTCTGTAACCTGAAAAGAGCCCGCCAGTAAAATGATCACGACCACAACATACATCAATGCATTCATAACCGGATTCATGAAAGCAAAAATAACGAGCACTCGAAGCTGAGTCCTGATCAGCTCATCATTCGCCTTTCCAAAACGTTTCTTTTCATAAATTTCCTGCACACACGCTTTGATAATCCTGATTCCGGATACATCCTCCTGAAGAATTCCATTTATCCCGTCAAGCTGTTCCTGAAGCCTGGGAAGCAAAGGTCCTGCCTTAAACAGACAAAAGACCATACACCCTAAAATAAATGGGAACGCACACAGTACGATCAGCCCGAAGCTGTGATTCAGGCGGAACATGAAGAAAATGCTTCCCGCCGTCAGCATAGAAGTCCGAATCATCCCTCTGACAAACTGAGAAACAAAGTTCTGTATCTGTGTGATATCGTTGGTAACCCTCGTCACCAGAGAGCCCGTTCCGAAGTGGTCCATTTGCGGGAACGAAAAATCCATAATTCTCCGGAAGCAGTCCTTACGGATCTCATTTCCGATATTCTGTCCCGTCAGGTGCACAAATACATTATTCAGCGACCCGCACAGCCCTCCGAATATAACGAGTCCTATCATTCTAAGTCCCATCATCAGGATTAAATGAATGTCTCCGACTCCCTGGTTCCCGATTCCAAGTACACCTTCGTCCACAATTCTGCTCATTAGTCCAGGCTGAATCAAATCCATCAGCACTTCTCCAACCATAAATGCTGCGGCAAAAACCGCAAAATGAAGATAATGCTTTACATATTTCCACATATATAATACCTTCTCTTCTGAATCGTTAAATTCGGCGCAGATCACCGCGGCGCCCATGAGGTCTGTGATGCCCGTGCGGTCCGTGGTTTCTTCCATACGTTTCAAGTTCTTCCGGCCTTTGGCTGCCTCGTCCATCTCTTTCCCTGTGTTCACACGAGCCATGGCTTCTTCTTCGCATTCCTGGCTGTTCCTGCTCGTTTTCATAGTCATGATAACGGCTGTGCCAATCTCCATTCAGCTTTTCTGCCAATGCCAAAAGCGTCCCCTTCTCCTCTTCTGACAGGCAGGAAAACATTTCCTGATGGCGGGCTCTGCGCTGTCCGGCTGCCTCTTTCGCCGCCATCCTTCCATCTTCCGTCAGACTGATATCCGTCGTCCGGCGATCCGAAATACTCGGAGTCCGCTGAATCATTCCTGCATGCTCCAGCTTTCCGATCACTTCACTTGCCGAACCCGGCTTGATCCCGAGCCTTTCTGTCAGTTCCCGCTGTGTCATGCCCCCTGACTCCAACAAAATAATCAATATTCTCTTCTGGCTTCCCTTTCCTTCAAACAGGAAACGGATCATATGCCCCAGATCACGTAGATTCATGATAAGCCTGCTATCCATATCCATCGTTTCATAAGTTTCAGAATGGCGCTGCACTTCCTCTGCCATTCCCGTTCGGATATATGCTCTTCCCCTTTCACAATGCGGTTCTTCTAAATTACAATGACGCCCGCAGCACGGGCAATACTGATTCTCTGTCATACTGTATCCTCCTTCAAATATCGGAATAAATATCCTTTAAACTGTCACGTAAGTATGTCTGACAATAGCAATTCTTCCTGGACATATTGCGCATAAACTATAAGGTACCTTGATAATTCTATCCTCATTTGCTATTTTTGTCAAGGTACCTTATGTATTTTTCATTTTTGGCAGACCCTAAAGCCGCCATTGATTTTTCGCTGCTTCCAGCTGTATAATAGGGTTACTAATTCAAAAAGGAGATTCTCATGAACGTTCTGATTATTGATGATGACTGCCTCGTGGCAGGTGCACTGAAAACCATTCTTGAAGCAGATCCCGCTATCGCCGTCCCCGCAGTGGGCAGTGACGGCAGCGAGGCACTTGCTCTTTACCGCAAGCATCAGCCGGATGTCCTGCTCATGGATATCCGCATGAAAACTATGAACGGACTGGAGGCGGCTTCGGAGATTCTTCACGAATTCCCCGATGCCAGGATTCTGCTCCTCACCACGTTTTCCGATGACGAATATATCATCCGCGCCCTTCATCTGGGAGCTAAAGGATACCTTCTCAAACAAGATTACACGAGCCTCATCCCCGCCATTAAGGCTGTAGCCATGGGCCAGACTGTGTTTGGCGGCGAGATTACCGCTAAGCTGCCCACTTTACTGCAAAAAAATAAAGAATTCGATTACGCTGCGCTTGGCATCAGCGAAAAAGAACTCTCTATTATTACACTTATCGCCCAGGGACTCAGCAACCGCGAGATTGCAGAGCAGCTCTATCTCAGTGAGGGAACCGTCCGGAATTATTTGAGTGCTATCCTGGAAAAGCTGGAGCTCCGCGATCGCACCCAGCTTGCCATATTCTATTACCGGCACAAATAATACGTCAATCCTTTATCCTCTCACTCAGCGCTCTCTCCAGCTTAAGTCTCGTTTCTTTGACTTTAGCGGGACTGCTCCCGCTGGAATTGATCCCTATGATAACGGGATCTTTTTTTATGATACTGGGAAAATAAAAATCACACATGGATTTATCATCCGCCGTATTCACCAGGATCTGATGTTCTCTGCAAAACCGAACGATCTTCGCATTTAGCTCCTTTCGATCCGTGGCGGCAAGCACAATCTGCGCCCCCTCAAGATCTTCCTCCATCCACCCGCGTTCTATCACCTGTAATCCGGATACTTCCCGTAAAATGCGCAATTTCTCGCAGATCTCCGGTGACACGACCGTAATATCCTCCGCAAAATCAAGAAGCGTCCTTACCCTTCTGGCTGCAATGTTTCCGCCCCCGACCACGACGATTTTTTTATCTGAAATATCCACAAACATGGGAAAATACATTTTTTCCATCCCAATCTCCTGCTTTCTTCGCTTTCCACGTAATGATTCCTGTCTTCTGATTCTACTTCAGAACAGCTTCTCCTGTGCCAGGACTTTAAAACCTGCAAAATCTGCAAAAACCTCTAAAGCATATAAAGAAGCGCGTTACAAATGCATGCCGCGATATTACTTCCGCCCTTTCTTCCCTTTGCCACAATGTAAGGAGTATCCTTAAGACTTAAAATCAGCTCTTTAGACTGCACCACATTGACAAAACCGACCGGTACTCCTATGATCAGTTCCGGTGAGATTCTTCCTTCCTGAATCAGCTCGTAGAGGCAGACCAGCGCTGTCGGAGCATTTCCTATAGCAAAAATCACCTTTTTCCGGAGCCCTGCCGCTTTTTCCATACTCGCAGTGGCGCGTGTGGTTCCCAGCTCTTTTGCACGTGCGGCCACATCCTCATCCGACATAAAGCAAAGCACTTCACCGCCATATTCCGCCAGCTTTTTCTTATTAATCCCTGCTTTTCCCATCTGGGTATCGGTCACGATCACCGCACCTTCTCTCAGTGCCGCCAGTGCTTTTTCCACAGCTCCCGGCGAAAATACCAGATTCTGTGCGTAGTCAAAATCCGCGCTGGTATGGATACAACGTTTTACGATCGGTTCTGTTCCCGGAACCAGTTGGAAATCTCCCAGTTCTTCCGTGATGATCTCAAAACTTCTTTGCTCTATCTCCGCCGGTTTTACTTTCTCAAGCTCTATCTTCATCTGCCTGCTCTCCTCCTTTTAGTACCGTTCCGATTCCACACACCACCCGGTCTACCCGCTCTGAGGCTGCTGCCAGGCGGGTGCAGATTCTCCCCGTCTCCTCCCGGTATCTTCTGTCAAATGCATCGACCGGAACCAAGCCGTATCCCAGCTCGTCCGTTATCATACATAACCGGGGGTTTTTTTCTACAAGTTCCCGGCAGAACTTCTCTCCTTCTTCGCCATCCGTTCTATCAAACTCTCCCTGCAGCATTCTGCGGATATAAGCTTCCAAATGATAGATTCCTTCACAGATATAGACTTCCTGCCCCTTGCAGTTTCTTCCATCGATCCAGTGTACCCCCGGATACAGCTTTTTGGCATAATCCAGTTTTCCCTGATAGGCCCCTCCAATCACCATCCGCATTCCTGCCGCCTCCTGTCGTTTCTTCTCCACAATCTTGCCTTGGATTTTCTCCCGCACCGCGGTATCATAGTTATTTCTTCTCCCCGCCAGGTCTGCTCTGACGGGAATGCCGTAGACGACCTCCGTCACCTGGTCAGCCGCCTGTGCCATCCGCCGGTTGATTTCTCCTAATACCGCTTTATACTGTGCCATCTCCGGCGAATCCTGCGCACACTCTGAAAACACTTCATTGGTCACAACTACCAGATTCGCACATTTTTTTCTGAGAAATTCAATTCCTTCCATAATGGGATCAGCCACATTTGCGAGCGGATTCTCGCCGGCAAACAACTCATTTGCAACAAGATTAGACATACATTCCAGAAGGACAGACATTTCACAATTTTTTGCTCCGCAAAATCCCTTCTCCATACCACTTCGCAGATTACGGTAACACTCTATAGTCTGAAATCCTTTTCCTAAGCGCATCTGCCGATGTCTTTTAATCTTTTCTTTTGTCTCTTCATCATAGGGCATCATAGTGGCCACATAGTAAAGATTGCCCGCACATGCCGCATATTCGGTGATCATCGTCTCGGCATATTCTGATTTACCGCTGCCGCTGCCTCCTGTGATTACATGAAACATCTACTTTTCCTCCAAATCCGCATAGCGGTATTCCAAAGCCCCGCTCGCCGGAATCTGCGTGATTCCCTTAATTTGCGGACGAATCAGGTTACAGCTTTTCATACTGAAAAGAGGAATGATATAAAACTCCTCCCCCACGGCAAGCTGCTCCGCCTCATGCATGAGAGCTGCCCGCTTCCCTGAATCCTTCTCTGAATCCGATGCTTTTACCAGTGCGTCGAATTTCTCATTCCGGACTGCGCTGCAATTATACGTGCTGTTACTAAGAAGCATCGACAGATATGTGTAGGGATCCGCAAAATCTGCGGTCCAGTTCATACGACACAGTTCAAAATCTCCCGCATGGCGGTCCGAATAATTCACCTGGAGCTCCTGTGCTGCCAGTTCAATATCGATATTCAGATTCTTCTTCCACTGTTCCTTGAGAACCTGTGCCGTATCGGAATCCATTTCCAATGACGGATATTTATAAGTCAGCACCGGAAAGCCTTCTCCGTCCGGATATCCCGCCTCCGCCAAAAGTCGTTTCGCCTCTTCCAGATTCTCCTCAAACGGCGGCTCTGCCCCATCAATAAATGGTTCTTTTGTCTCTTTATCTTTCATATATTTTGCGACCAAATTGACCGTAGGCTCTGTGTCTTTCCCGACCATTTTGCAAAGCTCTTCCCGGTTGATTGCCAGGTTTAACGCTTTTCTCACCCGGACATCGTTAAGCGGCTCTATATTCAAATTCGGATAGATATAGCGGGTTGCGATCAAATCCGTGACCACCAGATCTTCTTTGCCCTCATAAAGCTCCATCACATAAGATGGCAGGGATGCAGCCACGTCCACCTCGCCCGCCTCATAAGCATTTGCCATAGACTGCTGATCGTCAAAAAAGCGATATGTGATCTGATCCAGCTTTACCCGATCCGCATTCCAGTATTTTTCATTCTTCTTAAGCACAAAATATTGTTCCGGCACATATTCCGTCAGATAAAACGGGCCGTTCGCCACGCTGGTCTTTGGATTCTTCTCCCAGCCGCTGCCTACCGCATCTGCATATTTTACGCAGGATGGTGTATACACCGGAAGTCGCAGAAGATCCAGAAAATAGACACACGGGCTGTTCAAATGGAAGATTAATGTATGCTCATCGGGCGTTTCCACTCCCAGGCTCTCCATTTCTGCCTCTCCGTTGTAAATAGCCTCCGCATTCTGAATAGGATATAGGTAAATAGCATAACCATTCTGACTGGCCGGATCCAGTGCGCGCCGCATGGTATTCAGAAAATCCTCCGCCACCACCGGTGTTCCGTCGGACCACAGGGCATCTTCCCTGAGGTGAAAGGTCCAGATTGTAGAATCTTCATTTACCTCGTAGGACTTGGCTGCCCGGTATTCAATATTGCCATCCGCATCATAGGTCAGCAATTCATCTAACGCCGTCACCGAATACGAAAGATAGGTCAGCGCGATAGACCCCGCCGGATCCATCGAACCCGTATCGCTGCTGATCGCCACCGTAATCTGCTTCCCCTCTGTCTGTCCCCCTGCTTCCTTTTTTCCACAGCCTGTAAGCATCACCGTAAGAATCATAAGCATTGCCAGGCTAAAACTAATTATCCTTTTCATGGTTCCTCCCATCTGTTTTCGCAAGTGATCCGTCAAATCTGTGATCCCATAATATATCCGGAGCTTCTAAGCTTTCCTTGTTCCTGTGAATACAAAAAACAGGCGACCTCCCGCTCTCCAAACCGGTACATCTGCGGCCTTAGCCTTTTGCAGCATTCCCGCACATACCCGCAGTAAGGTGCAAAGGGACATTGATTCTGCCCTCCTTCCAGCTTAGACTGTATCCGGCTTACCGGCTTTCTCTTTCTCGCCCGGAATGGGTCCGGTGTCAGCACCGATTCCAATAGAACCTTGGTATAGGGATGCCACGGCAGACGGCATACCTCCTCCGTGGGGCCTGACTCCACCAAGTGTCCCTGATACATGATTCCCACCCGGTTGCTTCTATATTTTATCACATCTAAATCATGGGAAATCAATAAACCGGCAATCTTTGTCTGATTTTGGACCTCTGTCAGTAAATCCAGTATCTGCTCCTGTATGGAAATATCGAGCGCCGAGACCGGTTCATCACAGATTAATAGCCTCGGGCGCAGAATCAGCGCTCTTGCCAATACCAGCCTTTGTTTCTGCCCTCCGGAAAATTCGTGGGGATATTTATCAGCATCCTCGCCCTTAAGCCCTACCTGCTCCAACACCCTGCAAACTTGGCCATCCACCTCGTCTTTTCGTGCCTCTTTCGACGCGAGGAGCGCATCCTCCAACATGCCGCGCACGGTAAGTGCTGGATTCAGTGCGGATGCCGGGCTCTGAAATACCATCTGTATCCCGGCCTGTCCCCTTCGTTTCTTCCACTTTCCGATCACCTCTACCTCATTTCCATCATACAGGATCTGCCCCGCATCCGGCTTAATCAGCCCGGTGACCATTTTCGCCAGCGTTGTCTTACCACAGCCGCTCTCCCCTGCAAGTCCAAAAATTTCACCCTCATGGATGGAAAGTGAGACCTCTTTTACTGCTTCCTGGACTCCGAAGGTCTTTGTCACGTGATTCAATTCCAGAATATTCTTCCATTCCCCATCCTCTCGCTCAAAACGTGCATGCCGTTTTCTCACGGACAGGCTGATCAGTTCTTTCGTATAGGAGTGCTCCGGCAGATAAAATACATCTTCAACCTGCCCTTCTTCCACGATTTCCCCTTGCTGCATCACCAGAACCCTGCTGCACACAGAAGCAATCACTCCCAGATCATGGCTGACCAGAAGGATGGCGGTTCCTGTCTCTTTCACAATTCTTCTTAACAGCCCCAGAATCTGCCCTTGCACCAGCGCATCCAGCGCAGTGGTTGGCTCATCGGCGATCAGCAGCTTGGGCTGACATGCCAGCGCCATTGCTATCGCTGCCCTCTGGCACATTCCCCCCGAAAGCTCAAAAGAGTACTTCTTCATGAAATCCCCCGCAGGTGAGAATCCCACCAGATCCAATAGCTCCTCCGCCCGCCTGCGCGCCTCACGGACCGTACACTTATTATGCGCACGGACCGTATCGGCAATCTGCCTTCCAATCGTCAGAGCATCGTCCAGATAGACAGACGGCTCCTGAAAAATCATGGATATCTGCGAGCCGCGAACCTGCTCCATTTGGCTTCCATAGATATCCTTTTCGCCAAGCAGGATTCTGTCACATTCCACTTCCGCGTTCGCAGGCAAAAGTCCCATAAGAGCACGCATCAGCGTCGTTTTCCCGCAGCCCGATTCGCCGACGATCCCTGTGATCTTTCCGGCCTCTGCATGAAAGGACACACGCTTTACTACTTCATGCCCTGCTGACTGATTTTTGTATGTTACACTCAGATTTTCTACCTGTAAAAGAGCCATACCCTATCCTTCCTGTATCTTTCCTATTTCCTGCTCCATTCCCGCAGCGATCAGATAAAATGCCAAGATCAGCATACACAAAACCAGCATGGGCCAGAGCATCTGCCCCGGATATATCCGCATCTGATTTTTGGCCTCTCTGATCAAGGTCCCGAGACTTGCAGCAGGTGCCGCAATCCCTACCCCCAGAAAGCTGAGGAATGCCTCCGTAAAAATCGCCTCCGGTACCAGAAATGTGAGGTTGACCAGTATCGTCCCTTGCACACACGGGAGCAGATGTTTCCACAGGATATGCCCTCCTCCCGCTCCGGTAAGACGCGCCGCCAGTGCAAAATCCATCTGTTCCAGGCGTTTTACTTCTCCGCGGACCACCCGCGCCATCTTCGTCCATCCGGAAATGCAGATTCCCAGGATCACACTGCCCACACTAGCGCCCAAGACCAGCATGATCAGGATCACATACAATAAAGAGGGCACTGCGTCTATAATATCCACGATTCTCATCAGGATCAAATCCGTCTTTTTGCCCGCATATCCGGAAATCCCTCCATAGCAGACTCCGATCAGTGCACAGATCACTGCTCCCAAAACTCCTACCAGAAGACTGATGCCCGCTCCGTACCAGACTCTGACAAAGATATCCCGGCCAAACTTGTCCGTTCCAAATGGGTGCGCCGGGCTGCTTCCCAGATTCTGCAGGGCCACATTCTGCTCAGTCGGGCTGAAGGAAGAGACAAGCGGCACGCAGACAGCCAACAGGATGAACAAGACCAGTATACTGATTCCTGCCCGGCAATATTTATTTTTCCAGAACTTTGACATCTGCCGCATCGTTCTCTTAAGCCTCCTCGTAAGATTTTCTGATCCGGGGATTCATAAGTCCGCACAGCAGATCGACCGTCAGATTCACCAGGATCACCACGGTTCCCATAAAAATAGTAAGCCCCATGATCATCGTATAATCCCGGTTGGAAATCGCTTCCACAAATTCCCTCCCCAGCCCGGGAATCGTATAGATGGTCTCCACGACAAAGCTTCCCGTCATCAGGAATGCTGCCGCCGGTCCCAGATAATTCAGCACCGGAAGATATGCATGGCGCATAACATGCGTCCACACGATCTTCCTCCATTTCAGTCCCCTGGCCTTCGCCATGATCACATATTCTTTCCCGGCCTCTTCCCGGAATCTCTGACTCATAATCCTTGCAACAACAGCCGTAGGATAAACCGCAAGTGAAATGACCGGAAGCACATAATGGACCGGCGTAAAAATACCAGATACCGGAAACCATCCCAGCTTCACTCCGAAAATCAAAAGGAGAAGCAGGGCCGCCGCAAAATTCGGCACTGCACTTCCCAGCACGTTTCCCAAAAACAAACCGCCCTTTATCAATCGGCTCTTCGTCTGCGCCATCCAGATTCCCAGAAGTGTACCGACAACCGCCGCCGTCAGTACCGCCAGAAATCCCAGGGCCGCCGTCACAGGCCAGGCTCTTCCTATCACTTCTGTCACCCGTACTCCCTGCTTTTTAAATGAAATCCCCAGGTCCCCTTTCATCAGATTTCCCAGGTAAGTCCCATACTGCCGAAGCAACGGCTGATTCAGTCCATATTCCTCTTCCATCGCCGCCTGAATATCCGCGGACACATTCCCGGTCTGAAACGGACTTCCCGGCATAGAGCGGGTGAGAAAGAATGTCACGGTTATCAGGATGAACATAGAGATGATTCCTGTCAATATTCTCTTTACTATATACTTACCCATTTTATTTTCTCCATGTACTCTCGCCATAATGCTATCCAAAACCGTAACCTCTCTTATGTGAGGCACCACTTGATGCCGCATCAAACTGTCCAGTCCAGAAAGAACCCCTGCGGATGTATCTATAAATATCTCAATATAGCCTCTTCCATCGCGTTCACAGTGGCCTCATCGGCAATTACCGTTTTCATGTGATATTCCCTCGCAACAGCAGCGGTCTGCTCGCCAATGCAGACTGCGAGAAATTTATCCGACTGTTCTTTCATTTCTCCGCCCATGAGACCTGCAAATCCCCTGACTGTAGAGCCACTGGTAAATGTCACTGCGTGGATTTCCCTCTTTTTAAGAAGTTCCTCTACCTGTGCGCTCAGCGCGCTTGGCCTGGCATAAATAGTCTCATACAGAGGTATATCCGTCACAGTAAGCCCCGCTTTTTCAAGCGGAGGCAGTAATTCCTTCGAGCCCTCCCTGGCACGCAGGACTGCCGCATGGCCGCCTCCCGTCTGCCCGGTCCTATCTGCAATATATTCTCCGAGCTCCTTCGAGCAAAAGATATCCGGGACTTCCACATCAAAGATTCCGTATTGTTCCAGCCTTTTTGCCGTCGCCGGGCCGATGGCCGCGATCCGCAGAGCTTTCGCCTCTCCAAATACCGTTCGTATATCCATCCTCCGGCTTCTGAGCTGTTCAAAGAAGACCTGCACACCGATGGGGCTGGTAAAGATCATCCACTGTACACTGCCGGACGGTCTGCCCTCATCTGATCCATTTAAGGCTGCTTCTTTTTGTACCATATTCTGCATTTTCATCCGGGTCTGAATCTGTTCCAGCTCTTCCCACAGCCTCAGGTTCTCCCGGATGGGCTGTATCCGGATGGCCGGCAGTTCGATCACCTGTGCTCCCAGCTTTCTGAGATCATCGGCGAGACATCCCTGGTTCTCTTTGGGCCTTGTCACCACGATCTGCCTTCCAAAAAGCGGTCTATTTGTCACCCATTCCACCTCTTCTGATAAGCGGCATACCTCCCCAACCACGATGATCGCGGGCATTCCTACCACTTCCTGCCTGACTTTTTCCTCCAAATGTGCCAGATCTGACAGCACCTTTTTCTGCTTCGCAGTTGTCCCACTCTCTACCACGGCAGCCGGCATATCTGCACGCATACCGGCCTCCATCAGCCCTTCGGTAATCGCTTTCAGCGAAGTAAGCCCCATCAGGAAAATCAATGTGCCTCCCATCCGGACCAATGCATGGTAATCGATTCTGCCGCTCCCTTCTTTTTGGGGATGCCCCGTGATTACATGAAAAGAAGAGACATAATCCCGGTGCGTAACCGGAATCCCTGCATAGGCCGCAGCAGCCACCGCAGAGGTGATGCCGGGAACAATCTCATACAAAATCCCATGCGCCGCAAGATACTCGGCCTCCTCGCCGCCCCGTCCGAATACAAAGGGATCTCCGCCTTTCAGCCGCAGCACCTTTTTCCCTTTTTGAGCCTGAAGTACCAGGGTCTTACAAATCTCCTCCTGGGACATCGCATGGTTTCCCAGACGCTTTCCCACGAAAATCCTTTCCTTTTCTGCGGGGATCAGACTTAAAATCTCGGCACTTATCAGTGCATCATAAACGATCACATCCGCATCAGACAGTAGCTTCCTTACCTTCACTGTCATAAGCTCTGCATCGCCGGGCCCCGCCCCCGCTATCCAGACTTTTCCTGTTCCTTCCATGGCATTCCTTTCTTTCCTTCTTTTTATTTTCGTTTTTATTCTTACCTTTTCAAATAACTGCCGCTGTTTTACCATTTTACAGTATTGCTAAAACAGAATTTACTTTCCGTATTTTCTCCGCATTCTGTCGGCAAGCATTTCTCCTGTCTGCTGCGGCTTATCTGCCGTTCCTGTCAGGATTTCCTTAAAATACTGTCCGTCGGACTCTCGGTAATACAGCCCGGTCAGCATCAGCTCTGTTCCGTTTATGTCTGCATATGCCGCCACAGGAGACGTACATCCGCCATCCAGCGCCGCGACAAACTGCCGCTCCGCCAGCGCCGCCGCACGGCTTTTTCGGTGGTCAACCCGGCTGATCCAATCCCAGTTCTCTCCCCTTCTTCCCTGCACGGCAAGAATTCCCTGCCCTGCCGCAGGAACCATTTCTTCCACGGAAAAATAATGGCCTGCAATCTGCTCCATTCCCAGCCGCGCAAGTCCTGCCGCAGCCAGAACCGTCGCATCAAACGCCTCTTCCTTAAGCTTCTTAAGGCGGGTCTGTACATTCCCCCGGATTCCCCGGCAGGTGCACCCCGGGTAGAGCGAAAGAAGCTGGAGCTTTCTTCTCCTGCTGGAGGTCCCGATCACGCCTCCTTTGGGCAGTTCTTGTATGCCTTCGGAAAATACCAGTACATCCCTTGGGTCTTCTCTTTTTGCATAGGCCAGAACCGGAAGTTCTCCCGGAGTCTCCATCGGCATATCCTTCAGACTGTGAACAGCCAGATCGATCTTCCCTTCCAGAAGCGCCCGGTCCAGCTCCTTTACAAACAGGCCCTTTCCTCCGATCTGATCCAGACTTTTATCCAGAATCCTATCTCCGGTAGTCTTCATGGTCACGATCTGAACCTCCGTCCCCGGACTGGCCTTCAGGATCTGATTTTTAATGATTTCTGCCTGGATGACCGCAAGGCGACTTTCCCGGCTCCCTATTCGGATTACAGACTGCATGGTGCGTCCATTCCTTTCTCAATAATCTCATAAATTCGTTTCATATCCAGATTCTCCCTGAGCACATCGGCCAGCAGATCATACTGTGTTTCTTTATATTCCCGATAGTCCATTGTATGCATTTGCATCTCTTCCAGACCTTTTTCCTTAAGAAGAGCCCCGATCAGACCATCTGCCACTTCGGCACGGTCAAAAATGCCGTGAATATAGCATCCATATACATTCCCTCTCCAGACTCCGTCTGCCTTTTGCAGGCAGCCCTTGTCCCCGGTTTCCTGACCACATTCTTTCTTAGCCGCACCGGCTTCCTCTTTTTCTAAATCCATATCTTCCAAAACAGAAAGCAGAACGCCGCTGTCCGCTCCCTGCATCGTATTTTCTTCATTTTGAATCTGCATCCGGCTTTCCCCCATATGAATCTCATACCCTTCCAATTCGGCTCCGCCAAGATTCTTCAAAATGCCTCCAACCTTCTGAAATCCCCCTTTCACCCGGGTTCTCGTCTTAATAGGCTCAAACACCGTCTCCACAGGCAATAATCCCATTCCGCGTACAGAGCCTCCCCTCTCCACACCATAGGGATCCTGAATCGAAAGACCCAGCATCTGATAACCACCGCAGATTCCAAACACAAGCCTGCCTTTTCCGGCATGGCGCAGGATCTTTGCCTCCAGCCCGCTCTGGCGGAGCCACAGAAGATCCTCCATCGTATTCTTGCTTCCCGGAAGCAGCACGGCATCCGGTTCCCCGAACTGGGCGGCGCATGACACATACCGAAGCGAGACTTCTTCCCGATATTCCAGCGGGGCAAAATCCGTAAAGTTCGAGATTCGCGGCACCCGGATCACCGCGATATCCACCAGAGCTGCTTTTCCTTTTTTCTGAAAACGCTCGGTGAGGCTGTCCTCCTCATCGATATCAAGTGGAACGTAGGGAACTACCCCGCACACCGGAATCCCGGTCCGCTCTGTCAGCATCACAAGTCCCGGCTTTAGTATCTCCTTATCCCCCCGGAATTTATTAATGATCGTCCCTTTTATCCTTCTTCTCTCCTCTTCCTCCAGCAGCGCGATCGTTCCCACGATCTGCGCAAACACGCCGCCTCTGTCGATGTCTCCTGCCAGCAGCACCGGGGCATTTACCATATGGGCAAGCCCCATATTGACGATATCATTCTGTTTCAGATTGATCTCCGCCGGGCTTCCCGCCCCTTCTATTACAATCACATCATACTTCTTCTCTAATCTATGGTAGGCCTCCATGATCGCCGGGATATAGTCCCGTTTTTTCCGGAAATATTCCATAGCGGACATAAGCGAAGTCACTTCTCCATTTACGATGACCTGGGAACCGGTATCTGTAGTCGGTTTCAAAAGAATCGGGTTCATATCGGTAGTCGGCTCTATTCCTGCCGCCTCCGCCTGCATCACCTGGGCGCGCCCCATCTCCAGACCGTCCGCCGTTATATAAGAATTCAGCGCCATATTCTGGGATTTAAAGGGTGCTGTCCGAATGCCGTCCTGCTTTAGAACGCGGCACAGACCGCCTGCGAGAATACTCTTTCCCACATTCGACATCGTCCCTTGAATCATGATGGATCTTGCCATAAGCTTCCTCCTTTATTGCTCCTTATTTTCCGACTCCTGCTGGTTCTGCTTGGCTTTGTCCAACTTCTCTTGTTCCAGCCGTTCTTGTTCCAACCGCTTTTCTTCTTCCAGCTCGCGCAGGATCTGCTCTGCTTCCGCTGCCTCATAAATTTCCTGCAGTGCGTCGATCAGTTTCTGGTTATCACCCCGCTGCCGCACGGCAATCCGGTAAAAGCCTTTCTTAAGCCCTCTGTAATTGCTGCAATCCCGGATCAGTATCCGGTACTCTTTCAGTAATTCATATAAATCCAGGTCACTTTTCAGCAGAATATAATTCGCCTTAGACGGGAAATATGGGATTCTAAGCGCATCCAGCTCCCGCTCCAGCCATTTTCTCTCTCTGAGCAAAAATCCACGGATGTTCCGCACCCGCTTCTGATCTTTGATCGCCGCGATCCCTGCCTCCTGAGCCGGGATTGAAACACTCCACGGCTGACGGCATTCTTCCAACCGCTCGATCAGGCGTTCATCCTGACAAATCCCATATCCCAGCCGAAGGCCCGGCATCGCGTACATCTTGGTAAACGCACGGAGCAGAAACAAACTGGGATATTTTTTTGTAGACTCATGCAGGTCATTCTTGTAGGTCAGAAACAGATCGTCCTCATCTTCCGCCATAAACTCAAAAAAGCACTGATCCAGCACCAGTCTGATCCGCAGAAATTCGCAGCGTATCATAATCTTACGCATCATAATCTTCGGGATCACTGTCCCGGAAGGGTTGTCCGGAGAGCACAAAAATACCATATCCACATCCTCCGTGAGCAGGTCCATAAAATCCTCCTGCATCACAAACCCATTCTCTTCCCTGCAATTATAATACTGAATCCGGCAGTCCACCGTCTTAAGCGCCCTCTCATATTCTGCAAATGAAGGGGTGCAGATCACTGCTTTTTTGGGCTTCTCTGTCCGCACCAGATCAAAAATCAATTCCGCCGCTCCGTTTCCAAACACCAGGTGCTCCGGCTTCACGCCAAGCTCCGCCGCAAGATGCTCCCGAAGCTCTCTGCACTCAGGGTCCGGATACTCCCCGATCCTTGCCATCGCAAGCTTTGCAGCACGCAGCACTGCTTTACTTGGCCCGTATGGGTTTACATTTACCGAAAAATCTGTCATCCCCTTATTCGTATAAATATCTCCTCCGTGTAAATACTCCACTGTAATAACCCCTTTCGTATCTCTTTTTCCGTAAAGTACGATTAAAATCAGGCACCCCCGACTTTGACCGCCTCATTTATTTTCCCCTTTTCTCTATTCCTTGCACTTTACATCAGGCAAATCATCAAACGGATTCCTCCAAACACCAGCAATGTCAGGATTGCCGTTATGTCCATCAGTACTCCCGCCCGCTTAATATCCTCCGGTTCGATCCTGCGGGTGTCATCTCCTAAGGTTTCTTTATGATGTAATTTTCCAAAATACCACGCATCTCCCGCAAGCTGGATTCCCAGCGCACCGGCACAGGCCGCCTCCGTCTGGGCTGAGTTCGGGCTGGCGTGACGCATCCTGTCTCTGCAAAATATCCTCCACGCCTGTCTCCCATCATATCCGGTAAATCCGGAACATTTCACCAAACCTTCCTCTTTCTGCGCACCGGTGCCGTCTCGCTTCTTCTTCCTGATTCCAAGCAGAAATGCAGAAACTACCATGAGCACCGCAGAAATCCTTGCCGGTATATAATTCAGCACATCATCCATCCGCGCTGCGTATCTTCCAAAATACAAATATCTTTCATTTTTATATCCTACCATAGAATCCATAGTATTAACAGCTTTATAAAAAAATCCGAGCGGTGCTCCGCCGAGCAAAAGAAATAAAAGCGGCGCGATCACACCGTCAGATGTATTTTCAGCTACCGTCTCTACCGCAGCTTTGATGACTCCTTCCGCCGTCAGGTTCTGCGTATCCCGTCCTACGATCATAGAAACCGCCTTCCTGGCGCCCGGAAGGTCCTCTTCCACCAGCCTGTCATATACCTTCCGGCTTTCCACCTTCAAGGATTTTGCCGCCAGAATCTGATAGCACCAGAATGTTTCCAGGGCAAATGCAAATGCCGGATGAATGCTTCCGGCTGCCAAAAGCAGAAATCGTGGAACTGCAAATGCCGCCATGCTCACTGAGAACCACAGAACCACTCCTGCCGCCAGGAGCTGCCTTTCTCCCTCGCCGAACAACGAGCGCAGAAATTTCTCCAATATTTCAATCCACTTTCCGATGATCCTCACCGGATGATACAGCCACACGGGATCTCCCAATATGGCATCTAAAATAAAGCCTGCCGTGCAGGCGTACAATATGCGCATAAGCCACCCTCTGACTTCCTGATTTAATTTCGCAGCTTAAAGGCTACGGTTCGCTCCGTTCTCCGCAACACGCTTCGCAAAATAGCAGTGTATGAACAGAAACCTTTAAAGCCTCCATAAATTTATTCCCTCTTCAAAGATTCCCTCGCCCCGAAGCCACTTTGCCTCGTCAATCACTGCCCGAAAACCTTCTCCGTTTCCGATCTGCCAGTGATAGAAGCCCTGCTTCTCTTTATCAAATGCGGAAATCGCCGCCATAATGGTCCCGCCATGCACGACAAAAGCCACTCTCTTTTGTCCTTGCTTTATCATTTCGCGAAGCATCCTTTCAAAGCCCCGTACACATCGCTCCCCAAAAGAAGCCTGGCTTTCTCCTCCCGGAAATGCCAGAGTGCCCCCCGAATCGATCCATTTCTGATAGGCAGGGTTGTCTTTCAGGTCCTCATAATTCTTCCCCTCAAACTCCCCAAAGTCACATTCCCTCAGATCCTCACACCGGATGACGGGCCGATTCGGATAGATCAGCTCCGCCGACTGAATGCAGCGCTTCATGGGACTTGTGATCACAATCTCTGCCTGGGGATACTGATCCAGACTTTCCGGCACCGCAGACAGATCCAACGGTTCATCCGTCGTACCGATATACCGCCGTTTCCGGTTCCCCGCTGTCTTAAAATGCCGGATTAATACGAGTTCCATCGTCCCTCTCCTGCCTTTCCTTTCATAAACCGCATTCGCTGCCTTTGATTTCTCAGCACCGCGACTGTCACATTGATCCGTCTTACAAAATGTAGCTTAGCATAATTTCCATCAATAATCCAGAAAGAATACACTCCGCCTTAAAAACACCCGGCCGCCAGCACGCCGGTCAGTATCGCGAGCTCACACATTTGCAGGAAATACCCGGCCAGATCTCCAGTCACACCTCCGAACTGTGTCATACAAATATGCCTGTAATATCCAAACACGATCCCTGCTCCCGCCAGAGCCCCGGCCGACAGCACCGGGCAAATCCAAAGCATACAGACTGCTGCCGCACACAGATAGAAAACCATCGTGATCCTTACCGCCTTTTCTGCCGCCCCGTCTTTGAACGTTTTGACAAGTCCCTTCTCTCTCGCAGAGGGGAAGGTCACCACTGCAAGCCCGCTCAGAGCCCTGGAGCAAACATAGCCGCAGCTGATCACACCCAGCATCTCCGCTTTTATCTCGCTCCATACTCCAAGACTCCACACCAGATAGCAGCCCAGCCCAAGAATGGCGAATGCACCGCTGTGTGAATCTTTCAGGATCGCCAGTTTCTTCTCCTTATCCCCATACGAGCCGAGGGCATCCATCGTGTCCATATATCCGTCCATATGGATTCCGCCGCTCACCACCAGGGGAAGGAGCGTCATAACCGACGCAAAAAACAATTTCCCACAGGAGCTTTTAAGCAAAAGGCTGCCCGCGGTATACTGCAAGGCACCGATCACAATTCCGATGGCCGGGAAAAAGCACATTGCATACTTCATATTCTCCTCATCCCAGTCGATCCGCGGCATCGGAATCTTGGAATACATCGCAAATGCGATGATGAAAGATTGTATCAATTTCATATTCTGCTTTCCTCCTCTCCTGCAATATAGAATAAGCCTTTTATTCTCTCGTCTGAATCTGCCGCAGAATCTCCGGGTCTTTAATCTTCCCGTCTTCCGCCAGCATCACAATTTTGGAAAGAATCTCCGCCGTCTTCGGGTCCTCGTCAAGAAACGGCAGATATACCTTTCCCCGCTTCTGACTGTGTACCGCAACCATATGAATCGCCGCACCTCCCGCCTGATGAATCACTCCGCTGCCCAGATGGACGCTGTAATCGTTCAGCACTCCCTTGATATCTGCGAAATGTTCCCGGACTGTTACATTTTCCAGCTTCATAAGCTGACAGGTATATTCCGTGATCGTCTTCCTCAGTTCCATGGTTGAGAAGGAGGTAATCGGATTAACGCCGCCCACATAGGCCGTACTTACGGCCAGATCAATATCCCGCATTACTTCAGAGAATACCACGGGGTCAATATCGCGGATCAGAACCCTGCCGCCCTCTTTTCGCGCATAAAACGCCACATACTCAATACTCGGCGCCTCGATATCGCCGGGCGAAAACCAGTCGGCCTCCGCAAACAGATTCACCACTAGATTCTCTTTATAATATACCCGCTCCAGCCCGCTGTCAAAACTCACATTCCATTTTCTGCCTTTCAGCACGGAGACTGCCTTCTTCGTCTGTATCTGATATCCGGAGTACCGCCTGGACTTATCCTGATTCTTCTCTTCTTCCATGGCAAGATACAATTCCCGGAACACCTGCTTAAATGGCTGTATCATTTTCTGCTCAAACAAATACTTCTGGTAAATATGCCATTCCCCCGTCACATACAGATCATATGCGTGGGCAATCCGAACGGTATCCGCGATCTCCTCCATAATCAGTCCGCCTTCCGCGGGTACGGCCAGCTTTCCTCCATCATAAAAACCTGCCTTGCTGCCGCTTAGAAGCACCAGCTTTTTGACCATCGGCGCCACGATGGGATTCTTCATGATCACCGCAAGCTCTTCCTTTGAAAGTTGTGTCCTGTCTTCCATGGCCTGTTCCAGCATATTCCGTGACCTGCGGTACTGCTCCTTTAAGCCCGTCTGAATCTGTTTTAATTCCAGGTACTTCTCATCCTTCTTAACCGCTGCCGGAACCGTCTTCTGCCTTCTTCCGTTCTTTCTCACCGCAAGCTCTGAATCTCCCTGATCGTCTATCTCGATCCAGACCTCGATTCCCTCCTTAATCTCCATCGGCACAAGTGCCCAGGCATTCTGGGAGATCATCTCACTTTCCATCATCCAGGACAATCTCGTCACCGTCTCAAACCGGGATTTTCTGGCAAGATTCAGAAGCGCCATCTGGGCAGACCGCTTTTCACTTGCCTGCCGCTGCGAACCGAATTTTTTCGATTCCTTCACAAATTTCTGGACAAACAGATATCTTTCCAGCAAATCCTTGTCGTCTGCCAGCGGACAGATACAATACGCATTTAAGGCATCCTTATTTCTCTTTTCCTCTGCCTGCCGTCTCCATTCCTCTTTGGGGACCTTTCCCAGACAGGCATCCACATATTTTCTCGCCCGCGTATGAAAGGCATTTTCACACAAAAACTTTGAGGCTTTATAAACCATTTGAAACCGTTTTTCACCTAATGTCTCATAAACATTCCGACACCACTGCATATCAAATGCGCCGTCATTTAAGTCCTCCGGCTCCAGCTCCGTATACCTGACAATCTCTGCCTTCTTCTGTGCGTAGTCATACTGCTTCATATGCGCAGTAAAATAATAGCATGCTTCCTTAAACCCTTTCCATCCAAGGACTTCATTGATCTTATCAATCCACTGCGGGGCAAGCATCGCCGTTTCCACCAGCCGCTCCTGCTGAAATCCGGCCTCAAGAAGAACCGCCGGATTATCCAGCCCGCTCGGATAAAGATGACGGATCACATTAGAAAATACCGCATTTCTGTCCTCACCATAGGCAGAACGGCCGAGCTGTTCCCCTTCCAACACCGTAAGCGCCTGAACCAGATGGGAAATTCCCCGGATCACCCGCAATTCCTGCACATAATCGGTGACTTCCGTCTTTTCATTGAGTCTTAGCATTTCCATGGCAAGAAAGGTATCCGCAATCTCATCTAAAGCCTCCCGCAAGACTTCATATACCTCCCGGTCATAGCGATAGCCGGAATGTTTATACTGATCCAGCCGCAGATGTGGTTTGCCCCAGGTTCCCCGTCCTTCAAAGTACGCATCCCGATAGGCTTCAAAAAGCTGTCCGTCCTGCCTGTAATAATAGCGCGGGCCGGGACTATCCATATGCTTATCCAGGATCACTTCGTACAGCATTTCCTTCGGCACCATCCCAAGCTGTACCGCCCTTGCAAACACAAGCGGTAAAATCACCGTTTTATCCTTTACCTGCCGCGGAAGCCTCACATTAAAATTCTGGTATAAATGTAATTCCAGCGGGAAATATTTACAAAACGTCTCATCATCTGCCTTCTCCAGCCCCAGCGCCTGCCGCATATTCCAGACACTCCGGCAGGCAGTCACCGCATACACCTCTATTTCCCCGTTATACGTCCTTCTCTTCTGGGTCTTATCCTTACAGTACAATAGGATCATCTGCAAAAATGCAGCCGCTTTCTCCGCAAAATTTCCCTTTTCCTGCCATTCTTTAAAATAATAAGACATAATATTTTCAAAATGAGACAGATACCGGAATTCCTTTACGTCCTTTTGTTCCAGGGTAAACAGCTCTGAACTGATCCTAAGATTCCTTTCCCAGAAGATGCTGTCATGAACGGTAGACAGCAAAAAGTATAATTCAAATACCACTCCTGCCGAAAGGTTGTCCTCATCAAAATACTTCCGCCAAAGCGCTGCCAGCGGCATGGCATCCAAGGATTCTTTGCCGCGGTCAATCGGCCAGAACCCCTGATCCTTCACCTGCCGATACATGTAGCCGTTATAATACTCATCATTTTCATGCAAGGTGATCCGCTCGTTCCAGAGGCGCAGGTAATCCAGAATCTGCTGTTTATTCCAGGGGAGCAAAAAGCCCACATCCAGAACCTCTGTCTTGCGAAAGAAGCCTTTCTTCACGATTCTCAGCCTGTTTGCATATTCTATGGAACATATCTGGCCCGGTGTGTAAAGTCCGAAGCCCTCTTCTCTGCCGCGAATCGGAATCCCCTGACGCAGCGTTTCCGGATATCCGCTCCAAGCGCGACTGTTCTTGGTAACTCTATTTTCCATAAATGCATTTGCATTCTTTGAATTTGAAACAAAGCTCTCTGCCGGTATGGTATCTTTGCCATCCTTACTCTGCTTTTGGACTGCGCTCTCATTCTGCAAAATCTCTTCATAGTCCTTAAAATATTCCGGCCGCAGATTCCGCAGCTCCATGGCTGATTCACAAATCGTCTTCACGGATGTTCCTCTCAGCCTCTCGTAGCTTCTGCGCACATTTTCTCTACTCTGCGCGGCCAGTACCCGCACGATCGCAGCCCTGGCTTTTGCCTTCTTCGATTTCAGACGGCCTTCCAGACCAATCAGCTCCTCCTCCGTCATCCGCACGTTTCCGTATTCTTTTTCAATCCATTTTACCAGAGAGTCGTTAGACGACAGAATTTCTTTCTGCATGAAAGCCTTTCTCGCCTCCTCAGAAGCCCTGCCGAAGCGTTTCTCCATAAAGCGGTCCAGCCTCTGGTAATATAGTGTGGGTACATAAGGCAGAAAGCGTTCCACCAGCTCCTTCTCCGGATGCTGATCCACAATTTCAAACATACAATTACAGAGAGTTTCTTTGGAAAGAGTTACCGTAAACCAGGCAAAGCCTTTCGAAGACCAAGTCTTTTTACTTCCGACGATTTTAAGGAAATTTTCCAGTGCCCGATAAAGCTTAAAGGCTTCTTCCTTTGTCACCCCGGCAAGCATCCTCGTATTTCCTGCACATTCCGAATAAAAAAGTGCAAGAATCCACTCATCGTCCGCAAATTTCTCCGTAAAATACAGATGCTTTGACACATCAAAACTGTGTGTCATTTTCAAATAGACCAGCGCCCCTGCTACCACATGACGATTAGGGCTTGTCAGAAGCGTACACGCCTCACTGATCGCCTCTTCCACATCCTTTGTTCCCAGGCAGTACAGCGCCAAATACAGTTCCAGAGGATTTTCCTTCTCTCCCTCTTTTCCTGCTTCCTCTGCTCTGCATTCATTTCTTCTGTCTGTCACTTCTTTTCTGGCATTCTCATCTGCAAAATATAACCGAAGCTTTCCAAAGATGTACCGCACATCTTTTTCTTCCACTTCCGCATAACCAAGTCCGATCCATGTGAGCACTGCTCTTTGAACGGAGGAAAAACGGAGAAGATTTTCCCGTTCCACTACTTCCATCATCTTCAGAAAATATTCCCTGTTATTCTCATCCACCGTTTCTAAAATGCTCTGCCTGAGTCCTTCCTGCAGCTTTGCAGCGAGAAGTACCTGAGTCAAAAGCTGCTGTAATTCTTCATTTTTACTTTGCTCTATGGCAACAATCACAGCTCTCGTCATCACTGCCGTATTATTCTCACTGAGAAGTACATCCCGGCAATACTGAATCACTTCATCCTTTTCCTTAAGAAGCTCTGCGGCGATCACCTGAGAAAAATCCGCGCCCCAATGTAGTTCCCGGTACTTGCCATAGATCACATCCTTTATAGAAAGCCCCAACCCTTGAAACAGATAAAAAGCACCGATTGCACGGAATACCTTTGCCGAATATCTGGAAAAATCCCGGCTTCTCACATCCATCCGGATCAAATCACTGTTGCAGGTATACTCCTTAATATGGCGCAGATAAAAGCAAAGCCCATCAGAATTTTGTTTCAGCAGACCACGAAAATAATTCTGCTCTCTCAGAAATTCCTCTACGGTTTTTGGGAGTGTGATATCCTTTATGTTAAATCCAAAGAAATAGTCACGCTCTTCTACATTTTTTACAAACTGCTTCTCCAGTCTGCTCAGCGTAAAATTCGATAACGTCTTATTATATTCTCTCATAAGAGGTATGATTTCATTGCGCTCCATAACCTGCCCTCCTTGCCCCGTCATAAATGATATCCATGTAAACCCCGGCATACTTTTTTCTGCTGTCAACATGCCTGAATATAGTTCCAGCGGCTTTTCCTCACCATCCTACCACATTCTCCCGGCAAGCATCACCAGCCGGATAAATACCACTTCATCCCCATCCTTCATTTGGAGTGTGTCATTCAATTCCAGATATTCTTCCCCATTTATAAAGACCCGGAACAGGCCATCCTCAAAATTCTGAATCATCACCTGAATGGCATTTTGTCTGTCCGGCTGATTTTCATTATAGTTTACTCCGAAGGACACTCTGCCAAGCTTAGACTGATCAGTTATTTCCTGCTCCTCCAATACCGGATTCTCCTTCACCTTCTGCGCCCGGTCCAGCTCATGATTTACCATTTCCGTCAAAAGCTCCCGAAGCGTGGAGATTTCCGAAATCTCCACCGTTTCTCTGGCAAGCTCTCGGAGGGACGATGCCTTCTTTTTCACAACCTGTATTTTCATTTTCTTCCTCCATCGCGGCAAACATCCACTGAATGTTTCTCAACGCCTCAAATCTATTTCAGCACCTGATACTGCTCGATTTCCATTTCCTGGAACGTACTCATTCTGCGGTATACCTGCAATCCCATTTCCAACAGAGGCATCACGGCCACCGCTCCGCTCCCCTCGCCCAGACACATATCGCAGGTGAGAAACGGGGATAACCCCAAGGTGTCCAGGACCATCTGACCGGCAGGCTCCTTCGAGACATGGGACGGCAATATGTAATCCGCGGATGCCGGTATCATACGCACCGCACAAAGTGCTGCGACTTCTGAGATAAATCCGTCGATCACCACGGGAATTCTGTATACTGCTCCCCCGAGAAATACGCCCGCAAGTCCCGCGATATCCAGCCCTCCGACCTTCGACAGGACATCTATGATATCCTCTCTGCCCGGTCTGTGCTTCTCAATCGCCCGCCCGATTACCCGAATCTTCCGTTCCAGTCCCTGACTGGAAAGTCCGGCTCCTTTCCCCGTGACCTCCTCTGCTTTTCTATCCAAAAGGACGGCGGCCACCGCACTGCTGGTGGTGGTATTTCCGATCCCCATCTCGCCGGTTGCCAGAATCTCGTATCCCTGCTCTTTCTTCTCCTTCACAAGACGGATTCCCACCTGGATCGCCCGCACGACCTCCTCCCGGGTCATGGCAGGTTCCTGCGCCAGATTTCGGGTGCCGTACGCCACCTTATATTCTACTTTTGTCACGGAAGGGACATCCCTGCACATCCCAATATCGATTGGAAATACGTCCACCCCCGCCACTTCGGCCATGATACAGGTACTCGCATCTCCTTTTGTGAAATTATCCGCCACCTGTGCCGTCACTTCCTGCCCGGTCTGGGTAACTCCCTCGGCCACCACCCCGTTATCGGCACACATGATGATCAGTCCCTTTTTCCTTAATTCATAATCAGAAGTCTGTTTGATTCCCGCCATGCGGATCACAGCGTCCTCCAATTTCCCCAGGCTGAACAACGGCTTTGCCACTGTCATCCACCGCTGCCTTGCCTGCTCCATGCTTTTCTCATCTAACGGGCAGATTTGTTCTTCTATCTCCCTAAGCGTCATTTTCGTCACCATCCCTGTTTTCCTTCTCACGTATATAATCCTCTATAATTGGAATGTGCGTTGCCGCAATCGGAAGTGATGTCAGTTCTTCTCTCGTAAAAAATTTCAATTCTCTTGATTCATCGCTGCATTTCAGTTCCGGCTCTTCTATCAGTTCTGTACGATATACCACTGTAATCACCCTCAGCACATTTCCATCCGGATAGCTCGCAATTCTTGAAGGATCATCATAAATCTTATAAAAACATAACTGTTGTTCGTTCAACATGAGCCCCGTCTCTTCCTGTACTTCCCGCATTGCACAATCAGAAAGACTTTCATCCACTTTCAGACCTCCACCTATAATCGCCCACACATCAGAGTCCTGTCTATGCTCCAACAAAAGCTTTCCGCCATATAACATCATAACAGAAGTTCCGATGTGATTCGGTTTATTAGGCTTCGGTGCATTGGGGGTTCTATAAAAAAATTCCGCCTGGCTCATAATCAATCTCCCTTTTTCTTTCTATATTCTAAACATGTTTCCACAAATCGCTTGGCAAACCTTGGGCAGGATTCCCAGTACAGATGGGGGAATCCTGCAAAAATGTTTCCCTGCACCTGAATAGCCTGCCACGACCGAACGCCATCCGGTTTCACCGCCAGGCAGGACTGCCCGTTTTCACTGCTGTCCCAATAATGAAATTCATGTCCTCGTATTTTCTCGCCCTTCCTGAGATAGGCGCCATCCTCCTGCGCCTCAAGTTCCATGTAGCCGAACCGCACCAGCCGTTCCTTCTTCACAGCCGCTCCCTCCAGGGCCCCTGCCATCGGATAAACGATTCCGTCCTCTCCCTCCAGCTCTTTCTGCAAATACAGAAATCCCCCGCACTCTGCAATGCAGGGAAGCCCTTCTGTAATCCGTCTGCGCACATCCTCCCGCATCCCTTTGTTTTCGGCTAGCTGACGGGCATATACCTCCGGATAGCCGCCGCCCAGCAAAATGCCGTCCACCTGCTTGGGGAGTTTCTCATCCCGTAATGGACTAAAGTATAGAATCTGACATCCCAACGCTTTCAAAAGCTCAATATTGTCTTTATAGTAGAATCCAAACGCCTCATCTCTGGCAATTCCGATTACCGGTCCTGCCTCATCCGCCTGCTTGGGCTCTGTTACCTTGGTTAAATGAACTTCGGACATCCCCACTGATTCAACAAACTTACACAAGCCGCTCTCATCCGTCTGTTCATCCTCCAAAGCTTTTGCGTCTTCAGCAATCTCGAGAATCGCATCCAAATCGACACTTTCCTCAAGCACCCTCGCCGCGCGTCCCATCCTTGCTTTTAACCCGGGTATTTCTTCCGGCAGGAGCAGACCCAGATGACGGCTGTCAATCTGAAATGCCTCATTCTCAGGTACATATCCGACGACTCGAATCTGATGTCCCATTTCCGCCATCCCGGTTTCAATAAGCTTTTTCATCCTGGGATACAGCATCGGCGAAATCCTGTTCAGGATAACCCCTCTTATATTACTGTCTTTTCTGAATTCCATCAATCCCTTCAGGGGTGCCAGCACGGACAACCCCATCCCCCGACATGGCAGAACCAGAATCACCGGAATCCCCAGCGTTCTCGCAACATCATAAGAGCTTGCCCTGTCTAAGTCCAGCACCATCCCATCATAATATCCCATCACACCTTCCACCACAGTAATCTTTGCACCTTTGGCATGTCTCATGTAATTCTTCCGAAGCATCTCTTCCCCGCAGAAGAACAGATCCAGATTTTCCGAATCTATCCCCAGGACTTCCCGGTGAAACATGGGATCTATATAATCCGGACCACACTTACATGCCGCCACCCTTTTCCCTTTTTCCTTCAAAGCTGCCATCAGACTGCATGCGATCGTGGTCTTTCCGCTCCCGCTCGCCATCGCCGCTATCATCACTGCCGGAATTTTCATAAATGTCACCCTTCTTATTCTTAATCTTATCGCTGCTCCTATTCTCATTTTCTTTTTACTTTTCGTCATCAATCCGCAATAATATAAATCGGATTCTGTCCGGTCATCATGTGATAGCTCCCCAGCTTTCTCGATTTCGCCACTGTCATCTGCACGATTTCCGGTTCTTTCAGAAGTCCTTCCTCCACGGCTTCCAGAATCTCCTTCATCGTCTCCAGGGAAATCGCATTTATCACGATCCTTACCTCAGGATTTTTCTTCCTCACCGCCCGCAGAATCTCTTTCAGGTTTCCGGAGCTTCCTCCGATAAAGACATGCGTCGGAGTTTCCAGCCCCTCCAAAACTTCCGGGGCGCATCCCTCGACGATCTCCACAAAGTCCGTTCTGAATTTTCTCACATTTTCCCGGATCAGCTCCACTCCCTCCGGGTTCTTTTCAATCGCATACACCTTGATCCCTGCATCTGCAAGAGACGCCTCGATCGAGACAGAGCCTGTTCCCGCCCCCACATCATAGACAACCGCATTTTCCGTAAGTCTCAGCTTAGAAATACTGACTGTGCGCACCTCTTCTTTCGTCATAGGAACTTTGCCGCGGATAAACTCTTCATCCGGAATATGCCGCATCACCTCTGTGACAGGCTCAGGATTTTCAACCATCACAGTCACAAGCCCCGCAAAATCTTCCGGCTTTACCTGCTTTCCATCTGTGGAAATGATTTCCTCATCTTCATACGACAAACGTCTTCCAATATAAATCCTGATCCCCTGCATTCCATAGTATGCTATCTTTTCGCACAGCATTTTCCCTTCATCTGCGCCCAAAATCAAAAACGTCTTTTTCTGTCTTGAGATCACATGAATAAAATTCTGATGCCTGCCGTGAAGACTGACAAGCGCAGCATCCTCCCAACTGGTCTTCAGGCGTGCCGCCAGATAGACTACAGACGAGATCCCCGGAAGAAACTGTACCTGAATCCCGGATTCTTCAAACACCTGTGCAAGCTTCTTTGCTCCACTGTAAAAGCCTGTATCGCCGGAAAGCAATATCGCGCATTTGGTAAATTCAGGATGCTCCATCAGATAGTCTCTGATCTGTCCGGGGCGGTATTCCGCCAGATAGGCCTTCGAGTCTCCGGCTGTCCCGGAGCAGACATCCAATGGCTGTCTATCCCGGCCGCCCCAAAATGGCTCCAACATCCTTGCCGCCCCAATCAGGATATCGCTTGTCTCTATACACTCCTTCGCCCGGGCCGTTAATAATTGTTTATCCCCCATGCCGATTCCTATACAATACACATGTCTCGTCTGTTTGTTTTCTGCCAAATTCACCAAATCCACCTTCGCACCATTCTTTCCGTTTGCTATTTCTCTTCTTTTCTCCCAATCTGATAGCCGCGGGGTGTCACCATCTTGTCCCCCATCTTCATGGTCTGCTCATTCCCGATAAAGACAGTAGTAAACATATCCACTTCCGTATCCTTGAGCTCTTTCAGGCTCAGGATCCGGCAGGATTCTCCCTCCCTGCCGATATTGCGCACGATCCCGCACACCGTGTCTTCGCTTTTATACTCCAGCATACAGATACATGCCTTCTTCAAATACCCTGCCCGCTTTCTGCTGGACGGATTATAGAGACAGATCACAAAATCTGCCATCGCCGCAGCTTTCAGCCTTTTTTCTATTTTCTCCCAGTCCGTCATCAAATCACTTAAACTGATCACCGCAAAGTCATGCATCAGAGGGGCTCCTAAGACAGCAGCTCCCCCGGTTGCCGCCGTGATTCCCGGTATAATCTCGATTTCCACCTGCGGATACTGCCCCGCCACCTCGTACATGAGCCCCGCCATCCCGTAGACACCGGCATCCCCGCTGCACACAAAGGCTACATCCTGCCCTTTTAGAACCTCCTCAACCGCCATCCGGCACCTTGCCTCCTCCCGACGCATAGGGGTGGACAAATATTTCTTATCCGGATAGTCTTCTTTTAATAAATCAATATAAACTGTATATCCTACAACCACCGGGCATTTTTTCAAAATCTCTGCCGCACGCACCGTCATCTGATCTCCGGCGCCCGGTCCGATACCAATTACATATATCTTGCTCATATGCTCTCCTCACTTGCCTTGCGAAATTCCGTAGAAAATGCCGGATTATAGAGTTCTGACCGCTTATATCCCTTGCCTTTGCCGCCGTCTGCCACCTGCTCGCGCGCCGCTTTCTTGCATCCCAGAATATTTCCCACTACGATCAATGCTGTTTTCTTAATTCCATACTTATCAGCCGTCTCTTTCAGGCTTCCCACCGTACAATCATGCACCTCTTCATCCGGCCATGTTGCCTTATATACGATCGCAGCCGGAGTGTTTTCTGCGTATCCCCCGGCAATTAATTCTTCCGACAGCTTTCCCAGCATCCCGGTGCTTAGGAACACGACCATCGTTGCCTGATGCGCTGCGAAACTGCGGATGGATTCCTTTTCCGGAACCGGGGTTCTTCCTGCCATTCTTGTGATCACGACCGACTGGGAAATATCCGGCAGAGTGTATTCTGCTTTCAAGGCTGATGCCGCCCCGCAAAAGGAACTGACCCCGGGGCAGACTTCATACTCAACCCCGGCTTCCGAAAGAGCATCCATCTGCTCCCGGATCGCACCGTAAAGGCAGGGATCGCCGGTATGCAGCCGAACCACGCTCTTCCGGTCACGTTCCCCCTGTATCAGTACGCCCAGAACCTCTTCCAGCGTCATATATGCACTATTATGGATTTCACATCCCGGCTTGCACATATTTAACAATCCGGGATTTACAAGAGAGCCGGCATAAACAACGATATCGGCTTCCTGCAAAAGTCGCTGTCCCCGGACGGTAATCAGATCCTCCGCTCCCGGGCCTGCACCTACGAACTGAATCATTTACCCTTCCTCCTTCACGATCAACAATGAATAATAACTGGCTTCATCCGGGATATCCTCTACCGATTCGTAAATCCGCTCGCCTTTCATTCCGCAGTTTTCCACCATCTGTATCTGCAAATTCCGCTTCTTTACTTCTTCTTTTACCATCGGCATTTTCTTTCCGGCTTTCATAAGAATCTTCGTCCCAGGAAGCTTTAATCCCTCCTCCACGCCGTAGCTTGCCGGAATGATGTGAATTTCGTCCTTATTTCCTGCAAGCGGTACATCAAGCCTTGCCGCAGCGGCGCAAAATGACGGGATTCCCGGTATGATGCATGTATCATACCCTTTTCGCTTGAGCCGGGTATGTACATACATCCCGGTAGAATATACGGAAGGATCGCCTATTGTGATAAACACCACATTTTTCCCAGCATCCAGCCATTTTGCCGTCTCCTTCGCCGCTTCCTCATGAATATGCCCGAGGGCGGCCTTATCTTTCATCATCGGCATGGGAAGATAAAGTTTTTCTTTCCACAGAACTTCCGGTATCTCATGTAAAACGATCTGCCATGCCGCACATTTATCCAATACCTCCGGAAAAAGAGGTTTCATATTCTCATTTTCATATACTACTTCTGAAAATCCCTGCCCGGAAACCGGAATTGCAATGATATCGCATTCTTCTATCACCCGCAGTGCCTTTAATGTCAATAACTCCGGGTCTCCCGGTCCTACCCCTGCCACATAAAATCGACCTGTCATAAAATTTCTCCTGTCCTGCCGGTGACCCCACTGACTCTCGGTCATGGTACCCCCGGTCACTCTATTTTAAAATACTGGCGCCAAGTTCATCCGCCATCGAAGTTTTTCCCAGGATTCCCTGTTCCTCCGAAAAAATAACTGCGCCAATCTTTAACTGTTCTCCCGCTCTGTGCGTGAGGTAATACTCTATTTTTTCGGTAACTGTCCGCATCGTTTCTTCCAATAATCCCGCATGTTCTATGATTTCCAGCGCTTCTGCAGTAGTAATACAGTTCATGATCTGCTTCACGCACTCCCTGGCCGCTCCCGCTATAGCCGCATGGGCCGCAAGAACTTCCATTCTGCAGTCTGCCTGCCGGGAGTGTGTGTTCATGACCCCTGCTGCCAGCTTCACCAGTTTACCGATATGCCCGACCAGAAGGACCCCCTGCATCCCCAGGCGTAGTGCATCATCGATCGCATCTCCGATATAATTACTGCATTTTACCGCCCTGCTCCCATCATAGCCCAGATTCTCCCGGAGGAAATCATTTCCATAATTTCCCGGCACCAGATAGCACCAGTCGCTCCCGCTCTCTTTTAGCACCTTCATTTCCAGGAAAATCGTTTCCGTCAGCGCCTGCTCACTCATCGGCTCCACGATTCCACTGGTTCCCAGCACCGATATTCCGCCTTCGATCCCAAGCCTCGGGTTAAATGTTTTCGCTGCGAGCTCTACTCCAGCCGGAATGGAAATGAGGATATCTACTCCTCCGTGATATCCCGCCTTTTCCATTTCTTCCTGAACCGCTTCCAGGATCATTCGCCTCGGCACTTTATTGATTGCCGCCTCGCCGACCTTCTGTTCCAGGCCTTTCTTGGTCACACGTCCGACTCCGGTTCCGCCATCCAGACAGAGCTCCCCTGACGCATTCCGGCTCACCCTGGCATAAACGTAGACACCGTTGGTCACATCCGGGTCATCTCCGCTGTCTTTTTTTACCGCACAGCTCACATAATCCGCCCCTATTTCGATTTTCTCAACCTCAAGATACAGGCGGATACCGGCCGGGGTCATCAGAGAAACCTGGCGGATTTCCTCCCCACCAAACAGCATTCCCGCTGCCGCTTTCGCCGCCGAGGCCGCACAGCTTCCCGTCGTGTAGCCTGTTCTTAACTTTTTCTGATTTTTCCAGACAATCCGGCTGTTTGGGTTGTTTTCCATACTGTTCTCCTTATTTCCGCCTTATTTTCTTTGTCCCATCAACCATAATTTAGTTAGAGCAGTACTCAATTCTATTTATCATCTCTAATTTCTTCCGGGTAAATCACACTCTATTTATATCGAAAATTCTTCAATCTTACACTGGTGTTTTTTCGTCTTCTTATCATAATTAATAGCCACCAACAATAAATTTCCTTGATATTCCTCCAACGCTCTAACATATTCTTTTTCTTTAATCTGTTCAATAGCTCCCCGAACCGATTCATCCCATTTTAGTTCTACAATTATTGCCGGTTTGTCCAAATGGTTTTTTCTTGGCAGATAGACAATATCTGCAAATCCCTTGCCGCTTGGCAATTCCCGAATATCTGTATAGTAAATTCTGGCGCTGTAAAATGCCAGAGATATGGCACAAGCCAATGAATTCTCATTATTATAGGTTAAAATAGAACTTTCCAGGTGCGCATTCTCCATCGCCTCTTCCACCGCCCGGGCATCTTTATTCCATATTGCCCTTACTGCACGGTCAGATTCTTTCACGGCCTGTACCACATTCCCCCAACGCTGGCCTTGCAGTGCATTTACAAACTCAGTAGAGACTTCATAATTGGGGACAAACACTTCCTGCCTTTCCTCATCATACCCCAAATATCCCAGATGAATCAGCAGCGTAAGAACATCATCTCGGCTCTGGAAGGATGTCATATCATTTTGAAATGTAAATGGATTTACCTGGGCGCGTCCTCCGGCCAGAAGTTCTACGATTGTTTTCTTAAGACCGTCGAAGTCCATCTCAATGTACACTTTAAGTGCCTCATAGTTTTCTGTTTTTGACCAGTAATTACTGAACCTTCCGGAAAGCATAGCCGCTACAACCGAGCGCGGATTATAAACATGCGCCTCATCCGCCACCTTATATCCGTCATACCAACGTCTGACTTCCGCGAAATCCATCTGATACCGCCTGCACAGTTCTTCAACCTCATTCTCCGTAAAGCCCACAAACTCTGCCATCTGGCCCGGATCGGTCATGGAGTATTCATCAAACATGTTTAGTGCAGAGTGTGAACCATACTTTTTGATTGGAAGGATACCTGTCATATAAGCTAATGATACATAATACTTGTCCTTTAACAGATTCCTTAGAAAATCCAGGTACAACATCTGCCCGTCCGCATTTTCTTTTTTCTCACGGAAAATACAGTCCCACTCGTCAATGATAAACACAAACCGCTCTTCCGTCTCTGCAAATACCTGGTCCAACATTTCCGGCAGAGAGCTGTCTTCCGCGTAATCGATATCTACATATTTCTTTTTTAACTCGCGACCTATCTTTACAGTAATTTTATCAATCATTAAAGATGCATTGTGCGTTTCGCTCAGGAAGTTTTGCATATTTATGAAAATCACATTATGCTGATTTAAATGTTCTTTATATGATTCATCGGCTGAAATCTTTAACTCATCAAATATGCTTGCTGAATCACTGCCCTTGCTGTAATAGGCAGAAAGCATTTCAGCTGCCATGGATTTCCCAAAACGCCTTGGCCTACTGACACAAATATTTTTCTGTTTCGTTCCAAATACTTTATTGGTATATCTCAACAAATTACTTTTATCCACATATATCTCAGAATTTACCGATTCTTTAAATCCCCAGTTGTTCGGGTTCAAATAAATCCCCATACTTTCTCCCTCCAATCCTGCGCGCGAAATGTATCATCTTTCTTCATTATAAATAGTTTTCATTTTTTCCGCAACCTGTCATAAACTGCTCATTTCTCCTCCTAAACTCCCGTCTCATCCATGCTTCCCGGCAAATACCAATAAGAATTAAACTGATACAAATAAGTTCTTGCTCCTTTCGGCATCTGTGTCAGCGCATTGAATACATTATAATAGTCCCCGGCACCCATGCCGATCGCCAATGCTCCTAACGTCCCTAAAAATGTACATTGTGGAAATACAAGAAAGATTGTAAATGGGATCACCCCGAATACCAGATTCGGTAATAGAGACATGAAAACAAATCTTCCTTTGCTCATATCCTCCGGCCCTACCACAAACAGCATTCCCTGATTCCAATTTGTATATAAATATACTTCCTTCTTGAAGCAGACCGCATGTAAAAACTCATGCGGAAATAAAGAGACAAGTGCAGCCAGACATCCCCAAAGGCTAAACGCCCGCAGATCGGCCCGCATAAAAAACACCACCAAAAGCAGGATGGTAATCCCAAGTGCAAGCCCATTTGCCAGTATCGCCAGCGACCTGGCATCTTCACATTCCTTAAATTTAACTGCTCCCGTTTTATGTTCTCCATGAGGAAGCGTCTCCGGATCACCATTATATTTGCCCTTATATACTAACTTCATCATTTCCTCCAAATTCTACTCAATATACTCCATCATTTCTAACTATTCCACCAATTCCCGCTGCATAACCACCATCGTATATCTATCATTCTTTGCCTCTACTCCCGTCGGCAGAAATGCATTCTTCTTCCAGAAATTCTCACTTTGACGGTTTCCCTTGACATAGGCAAGCCTCACGTGCCGAAAGCCCGCCTTTTTAAGGTAGCGCATTGTCTCTTCAATAATGTCAGACCCAATTCCTCTGCCCTGGTATTTCATATCCATGATAAACAACCCGATAAAAGCAGTATCCGCATCAGGATAGCCGTCGATCAGGTCCATTACCGCTGTCAACTCCCCGTTTTGATAGAATCCGAAGAAGTATTTATCTTCCATTTCTTTCCTCGGCGGCAGCATTGTCATATCTTCAAGGATATATTCTTCCGTCAGCTCTGTCTTCAGATGGAAATAGAACGTCGGATTCCCTTTACAAAGCTGGTAAATTGCAGGGATATCCGGCTCTTTCAGTCTTTTTGTCACATATTTTAACGATATTTCTTCCATTTGAATTCGCATACTTTCATTAATTCCTTTCCTGAATCCATTATATTTGGCTTCGATTATACCTCGATCACAAGTCCGACACTCAACCGATGCACCATATCTCCTAATTCTTCCTTCAGCGTATTATAGCCGCGTCCGCCCGTACAATGTCCGGTATAAATTTCTTTAATCCCAGTATTCTTTATATTCCGTGCCAGTTCCCGAATCTCACCCTCTGATTTGTCAAAAATGTGAAATCCTCCCACCAGTGCATAGACCTCCTGATCCGGATATGTATTTTGCACTTCATGGATGATATGATCCGCGCCTCCATGAGAACAGCTGTTGAAAATCACCAGACCTTTCTCCGTCTCGAAGACCAGACTCTGCTCATGTGCGAAATCATCTGCCCTCCACCCTTGTTTCGTGCGTACATACATATGATTTTTCTTTCCTATTTTCTCAAGTCCTTCTGTTTTATGGGGAAGCAAAGCCACTCCCGGGCAAAGAGTATAATCACCGCAAACAAAGGCAATGCGCTCTTTATTCCCTTCCAGTATTCCTTTCGGCAATCCTATGTATTTGTGAAAAAACCACTTTTTTGCATAACAGTTCTCAGCGCTGCCCTCCCGCAAATAGAACTTTGCTTTTTGATTATGAGTAAAAAAGCTTTGCATCCCATCTGCATGATCATAATGTGCGTGGGATAATACGGCGTAATCTACATTTTCAATCTGCTTTCCAAGCATCTTTGCATTTTTCAAAAATAAATCCGATGCCCCCGTATCCAGAAGAATATTCTTTCCCTGATATTCAATATAAACACTCAGCCCCCACTCCCCGCAAAGCTCGCCGCTTGAAATGTTATCTACCAAAACCGTTGCTCTCATGTTCTAATCCCTCCCTCTTCGGTTGCAACCGAAATTGACTGTAATAAGATTATATGTTATACTATCAAAAATTGAGTGTGAAAGGAAGTATATTATGGAAAATCATGAACTTGTATGTTATTGCGATCATGTGACAAAAGGCGAGATTATTGCAGCCATGGAGCAGGGCGCCAGAACATTGGCTGACATCAAACAGATGACCGGTGCCTGCTGCAGCTGCAAATGCTCAGAACTGAATCCCAGCGGCAAATGCTGCGCACAGGACATTGCTCTTGTTATGAATGAATATTTACTGAGCAAAAAATAAACAAATTCATCATCTATATAACCTGATCCAACTCATTTGCCAGTATTGATTTCATTTCCTTTAATTCCTCGTCGGAAGGACGGTTATCCTCGTGATACATTTTTTCCATCGGATACCACCAAACCGGCCCTTTCCCGTTGTTTCCATAGCCCTGCAGATCACCGCTGATTCTCGGAAACAGATGCCAGTGTAAATGCGCATCTCCATTTCCAAGTAACTCGCAATTCATTTTCTCGGCGCCAAATGCCTTGGAAACTGCTTCCGCAACGATGGACATTTCTTCTAAAAATCTGATTTTTTCTTCCCGCTGTAACTGGAATAATTCGGTTTTGTGTTCCTTATATAAAAATAAGGTATACCCCTTAAAATGCTGATAATCGCCAATCACAACATACCCGGTTTCTAATTCTTTCACAAAATAGGGGTTGGTATTTTGATTAATCATTCTGATTCTGTCACATACAATACACATCTTTTTTCTCCTTGTAAACCCTACCATGCAAATAACAATTTGCTTTACTCTGAAAACATAGCTATCTTAATCGGAGTTTTATACTAATATTTTCGACGTTTACAGACCATTAAAAAAATCGCCTATACTTCACACCTAAAAGTATAGACGATTTTCCATCATCACACAACTAATTCATTTTCAGTTCTTCCACAATATTATTCTTCTTGATTGCACGCATGGTATAAAGCATCGTCAGAAATACCACGGCAAACACTCCGACTACCGCTACAGCCAGATAGCCCCAGGGAATCATAAAATCCACATCAGCTCCTGCCCCGATAGACCTCCGTATCCCGAGACTGATCAGTATGGTAAAGACAATTCCATAAATAATCGCCCTCACGCCGTAAATCAGACATTCATAGTTCATCATCCTGCGGAAGCCTTTCGGCGACATTCCCATGGACCTCAGCATCGCAAATTCCTTCCGCCTCAGCATCAAATTCGTAGAAATCGTGTTAAATACGTTTGCCACCGCGATCAGAGAGATCAGAATGATAAATCCATATGTCAAAACCTTGATCGCCATCATCGTATTTCTGTCCGTTTCATATTGCTCTGTCCGGTTTTCCAGATAGCCCTTTCCGTCAAGGCCATTCTCCTCCAGCTTTTTCTCCAGACTCCGGAACGTCTCCGCAGCGTTCTCACACTGGATGTTGAATCTAGCATTCACATTCAACTGCTCGGCAACAAAAGTATCCTGGAATTTGTCAAAGAGGCTCATTGAGGTGACCAGAATGACCCTGTCATTATAACTTTCCATCTCTTCCGGCAGGTCCGTCACCGCATCTCTCAGCTCAACCTCCTGCCCCTTCACAAATTCAGGCTTCCCGCTTTCGTTCTCATAATTGAAATGTCCCGAATCCAACACTCCTTTGGCCTCTGCCGGGAAGATGGTCGTCTTCTCATATCTCTGCGTCTCCGAATTGAACTGTTTTCCCTGGTTTAAATACAAAAGCGGAAGATGTTCTGATTCTCCATACGCACTGACATTCACTCCCTGCTCCTTTGCAAAACGTTCAAATTCGGAATCGCCAAAAATGAGTACCGTCGCGTTCACCGGGACCATTCCCTTATCCTCCGCGTCCAGATCAGCCACATCCTGTGCAAATACTTGTAATATCCCTGACTCAGTCCACTCCTCAGGCAACAGTACCTCCAGTGTTGTGATGTTATACTGATAGACCGAAGTAATCCCCTCTGTCCTCTCAAGTACCTCCGCCGCCTTTTTCTGTACCTTAAGCGCATCTGTATAAACAGTGTACTCCAGATCAATCTCAGGCGCCTCCAACACAAAAGCCCCCGTCGCCATCAGATACATATTAAACAGCGCCGCCGTCGTAAACAGGACGATACTCATGGTCAGAGAAACCACGGTTGCCCGGTATTTTCTGCGGTCACGTTTATAATTCTTCTGCGCCATCATGCCTTCCATGCCGAACAGGCGCAAAGCCCACTTCCCGGTCTTCACTTCCTTTGCCCTAACGCGGATATCTGTACTTGCGCGTATCGCTTCCATCGGTGAAATCTTCCTGATCCTGCGCGACGGAATCCAGACGGAGATCATTACTGTCATGAACGCGGTCACTGCTGCCGCCAGAACAGCCCACCATGGCACATAAAGCGGAACCCCCGTCTTTGTGCCGTGAATCCAGTTAGTCAGCGCGCCTCCGATATAATGGAGTGTGATCCCGATTCCTCCCACTCCGGACAGAATCCCCAGAGGAATCCCGACCGCGCTTACAAAAAATGCCTCATAACGCATGGAGCTGCGAAGCTGCTTTTGGGTCGCTCCGATTGACGCCAGAAGTCCAAACTGTGTAGTTCTCTCCCGCAGGGAGATGGAAAATGCATTGTAGATCAGCGTGATGGACCCGGCCATGATCACAATCACAAGGATCGCAAGGAGACCTCCCAGCACGGTCATCAGATTATCGTTATCCGACACTCCCAGCCATCTGAGAAGGCTGTTGTTGAACTGAAAGGAAGCCCCTTCCCAGGTGACCTTTTCTTCCGCAAATCGGTAAACCTCCCGGGGACTCTCCATTTTCAGAAACACATCCACATATTCTGTCTCTTCATCGGTCGGCCCTGCGAGCACATCATATCCCGGCCCCCAGTAAGTGACATCCGGCCAGGTTTCATAGATACCGACTACCTGAAATGTTTTTGTCATTTTCGGAGTAAAGGTCTCTCCTCCCTCATAATCACTGCCCACATACTCCTGCCCCTGGCTGAGCCGTTCGCCGCCAAGACTCCGTTCTCCAAGCTCCAGAGTCAGGGTGTCACCAACCTCCGTGCGCTCATCCTCCTTTTCATTCGCCTGAAGAAACGCCGGGATCACAACCTCATCTGCTTTTTCGGGCATTCTTCCCTCCATCAATTCCATGGGCAGCGCAGAAAGAGCCTCTTCTGAAAGTGAACGCACATACAGATAAGGAATATCCGGTGACTGTTCTTTCACCGGCTCATACGGAGCAAAGCCCAGAACCTTCACTTCCGCCGCGCCGGCCACCTCATCGTCTCCTGCCAGAGTGTCTGCCGCCTCTCTGGTAATACTACATGCCTCCAGATGCCAGTCCCCATCCCGCTCGATGCTGTAATCCACCAGGAACTTCTGAAAACTTGTACCAAAAGTAGTCACTGCCGTAATCATAGCCGTTGATAGAATCACGCCGATGATCGTCACGATGGTCCGCGTCCGGTTCTGTTTCATCGTCTTTGCGGTAATTCTTGAGAAAATGTTCATCTCCGGATCACCTCATCTCTCACAATTTTGCCGTCCTCCAGTGCAATGACGCGATCTGCCTGCAGTGCAATGCTTTCATCATGCGTGATCACGATCACCGTCTGGTGATAAATGGCATTGGAATATCTGAGAAGCTCCATGATCTCTTTGCTGTTCTCCGTGTCCAGATTCCCGGTCGGCTCATCGGCAAGCAAAAGTGCCGGAGCATTCAAAAGCGCCCTGCCAATGGAAACTCTCTGCTGCTGCCCTCCTGAGAGCTGGTTCGGCAGATGCTTCTCCCGCTTTTTCAGTTTCAACAGTTCCAAAAGCTCTTCCATCCGCTTTTCATTCACCTTTCTCCCGTCCATTAGTACCGGAAGAGACATATTTTCCCTCACATTCAGCACCGGGATCAGATTATAAAACTGATAGATGAGGCCCACCTGTCTTCTTCTGAAAATGGCAAGCTCCTCCTCATTCTGGGCATACACGTCGACTCCGCCCACCCGTACCTTGCCGGATGTAGGATAGTCCACTCCCCCGATCAGATGTAAAAGTGTAGATTTACCAGAACCAGAAGAGCCGACAATCGCCACGAACTCGCCGCGCTCTACTCCAAACGATACGTCGTCCAGCGCATGGACCGCATTTTCTCCTTCGCCGTAAGTCTTGCAAAGGTTTTCCACCCGTAATATTTCCATATCGAACCTCCTGTTATTGAATTCTTTAAGGTAAGTATAAGCCTCAGCCATGACCCGTCCGTGACTTCTTTATAACAATTCTGTCACTTTTCTATCACTTCCGTATTCCACCAAACACCGGGTATTTACAAAATGACAGCCACAAGGGCTGCCACATCGTATAAAAATTGTTTATGCTCCACATCTTCCTACAACACCATCTTATAAAACCGGATTCGAAACTGCCCGCCTCCTTCCGGAGCGTTCTGCGCCTGAATCACTGCATTTTCCCTTGTGAGGATCATCTGGGCCAGTGCAAGGCCGATGCCAAAGCTGTCCCTTCCCGCGTTTTTCCCTCTATAAAACCGTTCAAACAGGTGGGGAAGGTCTTCTGCCGGTATGCCATTCCCGGAATCCATGACCCTGATCTCCGTATACAGCGGATTCTCTTCACAGTAAACAGTAAGCTTTCCCCCATCCGGTGTGTATTCCAAACCATTTTTTATTACATTCTGAACTGCTTCCAGCGTCCATATATAGTCGCCGATAAATGTCTTTCCTTCTGCACCGATGATCTCACAACTCTTCTCATGCACATCCATGGTGATCTCAAATGGCCTCAAAGCGTCTGTCAGAAACACCGGAAGCAGAATTTCTTCTTTATTCAGGGCGATTGCTCCCGCATCCAGCTTCGACATTTTAAGCAGGGCCGTCACCAGCCATTCAATCTTATCGAGCATCTGTCCGGCTTCCCGGATCAACCGCTTTCGATCGGCAGACGCATTTTTCCCTGCCTCCATACCACCCAGCCGCGCAAGCAGAAGATTAAGGGACGTAAGAGGCGTCCGGATCTGATGCGAAATATCGGCCAGGGCATCTGCCAGGGAAATCTTGTCCTTTTTTAACTGCTCGGTCTGCTCTTTCAGCCTGACCGTCATCTTATGCACTTCATCCCGCAGGATTTCCAGATCGCCCTCCCGAAAATGCTCCAGCTCCAGGATTTCTTCTCCATGCAGGATCTCATCGATCTGTTCGGCCATCTGCCGCATTCCCCGGTAGCGTACATACTCCCGCCATAAATGAATCATGTACCAGAACAGGCTGCATAGAAATACCGCTGCCGCAGTCTTTGCTCCCCACAGAGCCCCTGCCAGGGTGCAGAGCGCCGTTCCCGCTGCCGCAATTCCTATCTGCCGGTTCATATCCTGGTTTCTGAATATCCACATTCCGTTAAGCCTCCATCCTGTATCCCAGCCCGCGCACCGTGCGGATGATCTCCGGATTCTGTGCGTCATGCTCGATTTTCTCACGCAGCCGCTTGATATAGACGGTAAGCGTGTTGTCATTGACGAACTCTCCCGCCATATCCCAGATTTCCTCTAAGAGCTGTGTCCGCGACAAAATTCTGCCACGGTTATTCAGAAATACCAGAAACAAGCGGTACTCCAATGCCGACAGATAAATTTCCTGCCCCTCTCTTGTGATCACGCCTTTTTCTATATCTACATTCAGGTCGCTTATCTGCACCGTGTGCACTGCCCGTCCCGTCCTGCGCAGGACGGAGCGCATCCTGGACACCAGCTCCCGGGGCCGGAAGGGCTTGCTGATATAGTCATCCGCTCCCATGTCAAGCCCCGTCACCACCGAAAACTCATCTCCCAGTGCAGTGAGGAAAATCACGGGGATATCGTATTTCATCTTAATCGCCGTACAGGTGCTGTAGCCATTTCCTTCCGCCAATGTCACATCCAGAAGAACAAGCTGCACCTTCTCCTCTTCCAGTTTCTCAAGTGCTTTTCTCTGGCCGTCCACGGAAAACACCTGAAATCCTTCCCCTTTCAGGAATTCCGTCAGGTTCTCCACGATCGCCGCATCATCTTCTATCAACAATACCTTCGTGTCCACTTTATCATCCTCACCGCCTATTCTTCGCTGCCGGGCTATTTCCATTCATAGCCGGCATCTCTGCCATTTTGCATCATTACATCCTTGTTCGGCACAGCTTTGCATATGATACCATTTTGCTCTCTACATAGCCTCGCGCGCATGCTGGATAAACATTCTCCGAATGCCTGGATTCTCGCCCAGTCCCCGCACAACTGTTCTGACCTCATAGCCGGCATCCTTCATGATCTGCTTCCAGGAATCGTCCTCCCCCGCCATATCGTTATTCGCATGATCGCCTGCCACTACCATGAACGGCATCAGCGTTACCTTTTTAAGACCGGCGATCTCCATCCTCGCAAGCACGTCACCAAGTTCCGGAAATCCTTCCACCGTTCCTACCAGTACCTGATGATATCCGAGCAGGTGGAAGGTATATTCCAGAGTCGGATATGCAGAATTGGCATGATGCTCTGTTCCATGTCCCATCAGGATCAATGCCTCGTCTTCTTCCAGTTCCACACTCTCCATCACGGCGTGAACCGCCCGTTTATAATCTTCCGCGCTGCTAAGAAGCGGTTTTCCCACCTGAATGCTCTTGAAGTCCTTCTCGTATCCGCTTAAATCCTGCATCATTGCATCGTACTCGATTCCATTGATCACATGCGTCGGCTGTACTACCACGCTCAGAATCCCATCCGCACGCATCTGCTCCATCGCCTCTTTGACATTCCGGAAGTGAAGCCCGTTCTGCTTCTTCAGCTTATTCAGTATCATCTGGCTGGTAAATGCCCGGTAAACCGTATATTCAGGAAATTCCTGCGCGATCTCCTTCTCAATCACAGCAATCGTCTTCTCCAGTGTATCCAGATAACTGGTTCCAAAGCTCACCACCAATATTGCTTTTTTCTCCATCTTCCCTTGCCCCTTTCCTACAATGCCAAAATCATCTGCTCCAATTCCTGTACCGTCCCCGGTTCTTTGCCCGCCGCGCTCAAAATCCCCTTTTCACACATCCGGCGGAATAGTTTTCTGACCGCAGGCTCCGTAAGGTTCGTCATCCGAAGCGCTTCCAGGTTATCACACACCTCTGCCGGGGTTCCCTGGCAGAGCACCTTTCCTTCATGCATCAGCACGATCTCATCCGCCCATCCGTATGCATAATCCATATCGTGGGTCGCCATGATCACTGTGATTCCCTCCTGCGTAAGCTGCTCCACGATCCGGTGCACCATGCGCGTATGCCGCGGATCCAGCGCCGCTGCCGGCTCATCCAGGATGATGATCTCCGGGCGCATCACCAGAATATCCGCGATGGAAACCTGTTTTTTCTGTCCTCCGCTCAGCGCGTGGGTCGGTCTGTCCTGAAACGGCGTGATCTCCAGCTCTCCTATCACACGGTCCACCGCCTCCCGGACTTTTTCCTCATCCATCCCGATATTAAACGCTCCGAATGAGATTTCCTGTCTCACACTGGCCGAAAACAACTGGTTATCCGGATCCTGAAACACGATCCCCACTTTCTCCCTGAGCCGCAGAAGTCCTTTCCGGGAATACTCTACCTCCTCGCCGTGAAACCGTATCACACCCTTATTGGGCCTATGAATCCCGTTGCAGCATAAAAAGAAGGTGGACTTGCCGGAACCGTTTGCCCCCATGAACGCGATCTTCTTTCCTCTTTCGATCACAAGGCTGACTCCGTTTAAAGACGGTGTCCCATCCTCATATGTAAAATATACATCATCTGCTTCTAAAATCCTATCCTTTTTTTCCATTTCCTTTATAACCTCCGGCCGCTTTTTATGAAAACCGCAATGCCGCACAACACTGCCTCATAGAGGATGATCGCCCACACCTCTTTTTTCTTCACTGGGTAATTCTCTTTTAGAACATTTACCTTTCCGTCATAGCAGCGGGATTCCATCGAATCATAAAGTGCGTTCGATTTTTTTAGTGCCCGCACCAAAAGTACCGCCGCCATTTTCCCAAAGGAAGACATGGAGGTGCGCATATCTTTATTTCCCAGCCGCGAATGCTGAGAAACCATAATGCCGGACGCAATATCCATCAATACAAACGCAAACCGGTAGATCAGAAGCATCAGTTCTATCATGAGCGCCGGGCAATGAAGAGCCGCCAGCACACCCAGAATGTCCGTCATAGTCGTGTTAAGCGACAAAAAATACAGACAGGAGACTGCCGCAAGCGCCGTCATAATAAGCTGCGCCCCCCATAGGAGCGAATTCCAGCTTCCCGTAATATAGTATTCCCCTACCGGAACCGCATAAGCATTCAGCGGCGTTTTTGAGATATTTACCACGATCGTGAGCGTACTGAGTACTAAAAACGTCACGGGAATCCGCATTAATTTTGTATACTGAAAAAGGGGGATTCCCCCCTTTCTCACAATCAGTACTCCGTTTGTCGCAAGTACGATCCATGCGATCAGGATAGAACGGCTGATAATGCAAAGAATCAGAGTGATGAGGGAAAAGGCAAATTTTTCTCCCGCATTCGTGTACCGCAATTTTGAGCGGTAACACAGCTTATCTATTACCATCTGTTTCTTCCCTTTCTTTCCAACTGGTACATCTTCCTATTCTTCCGACTCTGTCCATTTCTTCCGTTCCACAAAGCGGCCCATCAAAAATGCGATCACACCGACTCCGATTCCCGTCTGGATACAGAATATCAGGCTCTCAATCTCACCCGGGATCTCCCCGTTTAGTGCTGTTTCCAGGATCGGGGTGAACCACGGCTCATAGTCTCCCTGAATCTCTTCGATCATCTGGCTTCCCGCATCGTCGGAGCCGCCGAACTCTGCTCCCTTCAGTGCAAACAACGGGATTGCCGCAATCAGTACAACAACGACCAAAAGGATCAATACTGTTTTTTTATTTTTACTCATTTTACTTTGCCTCCTTTACGAATCCAATCGCCTTCAGTTCCGGTTTTGCGTAGGACTCCAGCGCTATCACGATGAGCACGGTAAGGATTCCTTCGATCACCGCAAGCGGAACCTGGGTCGGAGCAAAAACTCCCAGAAACTTCACGGAAGATGCTGCGACTCCTCCGGTTTCGGAAGGATATGCAAGCGCAAGCTGAATACTGGTCACACAATATGTAAATAAGTCTCCAAGACATGCCGCCAGAAATACGGATGCCTTGCGGTTCATCTTTGCCTTCTCACACAGTTTGTAAATGCCGTAAGACAGAAGCGGTCCTGCGATCGCCATGGAAAATGTATTGGCTCCCAGAGTCGTAAGCCCTCCGTGTGCCAGCAGGATTGCCTGGAACAACAGCACGATGATTCCCAGCACGGACACCGCGGCCGGTCCGAACAAAATCGCGCCGAGCCCCGTTCCCGTCATATGGGAACAGCTTCCCGTAACAGACGGAATCTTAAGCGAAGAAATCACAAAGATAAATGCTCCCGCCATCGCTACCAGCGTGATGCTTCTTCGGTTTTCACTGATTCTCTTTTTCAGGGAAATAAAGCCTGTTGCCAGAAACGGCAGGCAGATGACGCCCCATGCGATACAGAATCCGACCGGAAGGTACCCTTCCATAATATGCATCGCATTTACACTGGGACAGACGGCAAACATCACAGCAAACGCTATGGTTGCCTTAATTAAGATTTTTTGTTTTTTTGTCATATTCTTATCCTCCTTCTCTCTTATGGCGCCAAATAAATGCATTTTCCTTCGGCACACTCTGACAAAAAACCCGGACAGTCCGGCTGCATACTCCATCACGCGATAACGATGACGGCATCTGCCGGACAAGCCCATGAAATATTCCAGGTGTCCACAAGTTCAAAAAAGGACTCGCAGTTCCCGGTCATGTTCCCGTAACCTTCTAAATCCGTCCGAAAGTGAATATTCTGACTTAGGCATCAACATGTTACTGTTCACTCCGTTCTCAGCAACGCGCTTCGCGATGCACAGAAATTATGCATACTGCATAATTTCGCGCGTTGTATGTCTCGGGATTTTCATGCACAAATGCATGAAAACACCTCGCGGAATAGTAGTGTGTGAACAATAACATAAAACATGCTCCTCCGCCTTCCCACAGATGACTCTGCAGTGATCTAGCCATATGCATGGAAATCTGTTCCCGTGTCATCTGTTCCGTTTTCTGAAACAGTTCTCGGTAAGGCAACAGCTTCCAGACATATTCTAATGGAAGAACACTACTCCAATACAGCAACGGGTATTGTGCAGGATTCTCACCTGACTTCCTCGATCTCTACCCTGGCACCACGTCCGTTTCTCTTAAGGACATGCTGCGGCTCCGCCTGCAGGCCATAAAAAGGACCATCGTCCCCTTTCCGGTCTGCCCGGCAAAATAAAGATGTTCTCTCGGATATCTGCTGGATTTAGAAATCGGTTTCTAATGAAGAAACCTCATGTATGGTATCACGGATTTCCCGTGTAATACCCTGGATTCATCCCACATCTCGTGGCATGCTCCGCATCCGCTCCCGGCTTCCTGCCTATCATTTACATAAAAGGCCGGGCTATATGCGGTCTTTAATACTCAATTCCTCTTCGGGCACGGATTCCCCGGTCGAAGGGGTGTTTTCTATTTTGGATCTCCGATACATAATCGGCGATTTCAATCAGTTCCTGCGCCGGATTTCTTCCGGTCAGGATAACTTCCAGATTTTGGGGACGATGATGAAAAAATTCCAGCGCACTTTCTTTTTCAATCATTCCGTAATGATATGCGGCAGCAAACTCATCCAACACCAGCATATCATAGCTGCCGTCCCGGATCTTCCGGACCGCACTTTCCCAGAGCTCCTTATAGACCCGGATGCACTCTTTTTGCTCCCCGGCACTAAGCGTACGGAAAAAGCCGAAGCTTTTCTCTAAATGAATCACTTCGATCTCCGGAATCCGATCCAGAATCGCAAGCTCCCCTGACTCCTCATTTTTCAGGAAACGTACAAAAAGCACTTTCATCCCACTGCCTGCCGCCCGGACTGCCAGTCCGGTCGCCGCCGTGGTCTTTCCTTTCCCGTCTCCGCAATAAATGTGTAATAACCCTTTTTCTTTCATATCTTCTACGTCACACCTAAGCGATAGCTTCAGGATACAATACATGAACATGTAACTTATTTATCTTAGCACAGCCACTTGGGAAATGCAACATCACCATTTCCCCAGATACTCACAGACTTCCCGCAGGCTCATCCCTTTTTCTTTTGGGCGCGCCACCACCACCAATAAGGCGCCGCAGGAATGTGCCGCGGCCAGTTTTTCTTCAAATCCCCCCGCCTTGCCGGACTCTTTCGTGACAAAAAAACGTGCCTTCGTATGACACAGCATCGCTTCATTCATTTCCCTGGAAAAGGGTCCCTGCATGGCAATCAGGTGTTTTCCCTCAAATCCCAGAGCTGCGCTTTCTGATACAGCGGCGACAGTGGAAAGGACACGGGCATAGCAGCGTTCCCGATAATTTGGGATTTCTGTATATTTCCGCAATTCCTTGCTTCCGGTAGTAATCAGAATATTTCCCTCCGTTGTTTTTAGATAGCTGACTGCCTGCTCCACGGAATCAACCCGGACCACCCCATCTGCTTCTGAAATCTCATACCTGGATTCTTCTCTTAAGCATCTCAGGCATGGTACTCCTGCCGCCTCACAGGCTGTACGGATATGATCCGTGACCACCGTTGCAAAAGGGTGCGTGGCATCTACCACCAGATCGATCTGCTTCTCCTTCAGCAGTTCTTCCATCTCGCACACATTCAATCTCCCCGCCAAAAGCTCCACTCCGTCATGGCTGCCCAGACAAACTTTTCCATATTCGGTCGCAGTGCTGGCGATTACTTGTATGTTTTTGTGAGTGTCCGGCGTTTTATACTGTGTGCCCGACTTATTGGAGGATACATCTGGGTCATTTTCCTCACGCAAATGATCCGCCCGATCTCTTCCGACCAGCCATTCTATCAGCTCTCTTCCTTCGGTTGTACCCGCAAAAACCAAAATCCGCCTTGTATTCATCTTTGCTCCGCTCCTTGCTTTCACCCGATCTAACGAGATGACAGTCCACCGGACTGTCACTCAGGTATGCTTACTCAAATTTCAGATTCTGTTTTTTCATTCCCACTGCGACCGTCATTTTGTCCAGACAGGTTTTGGCAAGCAGCAGCTCACCGCCCCGGCAGGCGTATCTGACCGCCCTCTCACACACATTATCTACTCCGGTCACCTGCTCGACAAAGGAGGATGCCCCGCTGACCTCCCCGGTCGTTCTCAGTTCCTCCGCCGTAAATGTCAAAAACGGCACCCGATATTCTTCTGCCGCCTGTATGATTCCCTGTTCTTCTTTCTTTAAATCTATACTGACGATCGCTGCGAGCTGTTCCCTGCATATTCCGAGTCCCTTCAGTGCATGACCGATCCCTTCTTGGATCCGGCGGGTATCCAACCCTCTTCTGCATCCGACTCCCACAACGATCCCCTTCGGAACCAGCGTCAAAATCTGTGCCTTGGAAAACTTCTGTTTTCTGCCTTCTTCGTCCATAACCCCGGCAACCGCAATCCCGAACTCATATGCGCAAAGCTCACTGCAGCTGCGACAGAGCCGAATTCCTTCCGACAGCTTCCCTTCGATCTCCCATTCACTGAATATGCCGACTTCTTTCCCTTCCAGAAGTGCGGCCGATATCTTTTTCGCGCACTCCCGGTCCGTTAGGATCAATCCGTTCTTCCTTGCAAACACATCCACCGCAAAACGTCTCTGCACATCCGTGGCCGTCGTGATCACCGCCGTTCCGCCTATGCACTCTGCCACAGTCCTCGCAAGCTCCACGGCCCCGCCCACATGACCGGACAATATCGGAATCACAAACTGCCCCTTTTCGTCTGCCACCACGACCGCCGAATCCGTAAATTTATCCCGGATATGAGGCGCAATCATCCGCACGGCAATCCCTGCTGCACCGATAAATAAAATTGCCGTGCTCCCCCAGATCTCTCCCAAATATTCCTTCAGATCCTTCGGGCACGGCGTCAGTCCATATCTGACGGCAAAACGCTCTACCGCAAAATTCTCACACTCATAGCCTGACACAGCAAGCTTTTGTTTGAGGAGTGCGCTAAGCGCACTCCCTTTATCCGTAAAACTAAATATGACCAAACGCATCTAGTATTTCTCCATCTGTTCTACATTCAGCACGAACACGGTGCTTCCGCCTACCTGAATATCGATTGGTACGGAAGGCGCTGCATTCATACTGCCGTGGCCGGATATCAGCGCCGGATTGGCATAGGTAATCGTCTTACGTTCTCCGGAGTTCTTCTTGATGATTTCCATCGCAGCCGGGACCTTCTCGGTGTCTGCAACGATCATAATGGTGGTATTCTTCCCTTTCAAGAACCCTCCCGTTGTGGACAACTTGGTCACAAAGAAACCTGCCTCATTCAGTTCCTCTATCGTCTGCATCTCATCGTCTTTGTGTAAAATCGCCATAATCATCTTCATAACTATGCCCCTCCCTTCTTTTTTCTCTATTCTACCAAATCCCTTAAGTAAATACCAGAGAAATTTTTACCCGGAAGCTTTCTACCTAAAACCTGATTCCGCTATAAAATCTCTCTGCATATAATGAATGTAAAACCTGCCATAAAAGGAGACTGCCATGAATAATACCTGTAAATTCAGCGCTAATACTCAAGTGTACTTGGACACTTTTTATACGATTCTTGATAAAATGATCGAAGGAATGACAACAGCTGAGCTAACAGACAGTATTTCACACAATTTTATCGTACAGATGATCCCTCACCACCGTGCCGCTATCGAAATGTCCCATAATCTCCTGAAATACACCACAAATATTCCGCTTCAGAACATCGCCGGACAGATTATAACAGAACAGACCAAAAGTATCGATGACATGCGTCAGATTGAGTGCCGCTGCGGCCAGTATAAAAACTCCCGAAGGGACCTACATTCTTATCAATGTCACATGGAACAAATCATGCAAACGATGTTTCACGAAATGGGAACCGCCTGCACTATCAACCAAATCGATGCCAATTTCATACGTGAAATGATTCCCCATCACGAGGGCGCCATCCGGATGTCAGAAACTACGCTGCGTTATTCCATCTGTCCCGAGCTCGTGCCGATACTACAGGCCATTATAACCTCACAAAAAAGAGGGGTCCGGCAAATGCGGCAGCTACTTCTTTGTACCGGATGCCGATAAAAATATTTTTTGACGTCTTATTTAAGAAGTTCCCCGATGCCTGAGCTTTTCGCTGCAAACATTGGGGAACTCAGTTCTCTCCCAGGCGAGACTGTCAACGGCAACGTGAATGAAACGGCATTCATCTTGACCGTTAACTGTCACAGCTGGATTTGCTATTGCTGATGAACAATGAATTATTTCCTTTCGTTGTTTTTATTGGCACTGCCTTCATCGTCACAACAACAGCACTGTTCCGGCTCGGTTTCTTCGACAATCTGCATATTGCAGCACCCACTTTTCTGCGGTTTTTCTTCTGCAATCTCCATACCGCAGCTACAACCGCCGGACGAACCACCAAACAATTTTCCTAAAATTCCTTTTTTCTTAGCCATAACAATACCTCCCTAAAGAATAAAATTAAAAACATAGCCTGTAATTGTTGCAACAGCAAAAATACAAATCACGAAAGCAATAACCATCTTTTTCTTAAAGATAGAATTTAGCAACGATACTTCGGGAATACTTGCACCTGCGCCTCCTAAAATGAGTGCAATCATAACACCAGGAGCAACGCCCTTGGAGATTAAAATACTCGCAATCGGTATCATAGTTTCTGTACGGATATACATAGGAATACCGATAATTGCCGCAAGGGGAACTGCCCAAAGATTATTCGCACCTGCAAAATTAGCCAGTAAATCAGTGGGAATAAACTCATAAATAAAGGCTCCGATACCGGCTCCGAGAAGCAAATAGCCGACAACGCCCTTAAACAGTCCCAAAGAGTCACGGAAAGCAATTTTGAAGGCTTGCACCTGCTTTTGCCCAAAAGTTCCATTTAAGTTTTCCCAGCTCACACCGTCCTGGTGTCCTCCTGTTACCCTTACATTTTTTACTTCTTTCTGAAATCCGGCTGCATCCAGAATCAGCCCCATGACAACAGCAAAGATAAAAGTAAACATTGCATAAATCACCGTCGCCTTTATCCCGAAAAACGCAACCATCAAAGTAAGGATTGCCGGATTTAGAATAGGTGAAGTCAGCAAAAAGGAGATTGCACCGTTGAACGGAGCACCGCTTTTGAATAGCCCCACCAGCACCGGGATTGTGGAACAGGAACAAAACGGAGTCACTGCACCTAACAAGGCTCCGAGAATACTATTAATCCCTCTGCGGGGTGTTGTCAAAACCCGTTTTATCCGCTCCTGGGAAATATAAATTTGAAGCAACGCAACCACAAAGCTAATGCCGATAAACAAGGCGAACAGTTCACCAAATAGCATGAGAAATGTTTTGCCTGCATGGATAAATGTTTCAGTTGTGAACATAGATTGATACTTCCTTTCTGTTTTTATGTGTTTTATTTGAAGAAAATATCAATTCGTTATTCAGAACGGCATCGAAGCCGCTGTCCGCATACGCACATTTTATACCCTCCTGTCATTACGCTGTCTATATTAACGAACGTATAGTTCGATTTTTTTCGATATGTATCCTTAATGGAAAGCCACGCTTAAAAACGTGGCTTTTTGCTCCCCCAGAAGAAAACCGCCTATGTCGTTGCTGTCAACAGTTTCAGCAATTCGCTTGCTTTCTGACTACCCTCTTTGCTGATGGAGTAATACGTCCATTTTCCCTCTTTACGCCCAGTAACGATACCAGAATCACATAAAATTTTCATGTGATGGGACAATGTAGACTGGCTGATTTGCAAGTCTTCCAGTATTACGCACGCGCACTTTTCACTCTCACGAAGCATTTCTAATATTTGAAGTCGGTTTACATCGTCAAACGCTTTAAAGACTTTTGCGTCTGCTGCATGGTTTCTCATATCCACACCTCACATTTATTTTTTTCGATTTGTTATGAGAACAGTATAATATACACATCGAAAAAAGTCAATATGATATTTTACAAATAAGAACGTCGGCAAAATATCTGATGTTGCTTTTTTCGTGCACCTGGCATATACTTTAGCTATCGGCAGGAGGAGAATTCAAGAACCTGCTCGATAAACAAGATTCAACATATAAGGAGCTTCCTGTATAATTCAAATATAAGGAATTCCAAGAAAGAAGGTTGAGAAAAAAATACCTCAGAGTAAAATAAGATTACTGACTTTGAGCGGTTAGTAAAAAATCTTATTGAACAGAG
>Ga0129308_1000497_pt1 | contig 57592 bp, 61 predicted proteins | sample L827metagenome_FD_94440 | JGI IMG/M metagenome (GOLD analysis project Ga0129308, IMG submission 94440) | Ring-tailed lemur group fecal microbial communities from Wisconsin, USA - L827 metagenome | ecosystem: Host-associated > Mammals > Digestive system > Large intestine > Fecal | place: USA...
ATGATAGGAGAAAGTTATGAATAAGCAATATGTTGATATAAATAATGTAACAATAAATAAAACTTTATCTATTAATAAAAGAAAAGAAGCATTTATAAAACAAGTTCAAAATCCTTATTGTTATTTATGTGATGGTATTATGGTATATATAGAATATTGTGAAAATGGTGAGTCTTTGGAAAATATATTAGTAAATTACTTAGCTTCAAAGAGATAAATCGCATATTTGTATAAATTAATATATTTACTAAAATATAGTTGTCACATAAATTTAACAGAATGGAGGATCAATGAAAAGGTCAAAGAGAAAAACATTTCATTATATTCGATATTTAAGAAAATCAAATGATGAACCTGAAAGTGTTAGTATTCATAATCAGGATGATGTTACACGAGTAATGGTTGAAGAACTTATTAGAAATGATCCAGATAATGATTATATTGATGAAGGAGTATATTCGGATGAAAATTATTCAGGAACAGATTCAGAAAGACCTGATTTTAAAGTTCTTTTAAAAAGAATAGCTTTAGGTGAAGTCAATATGGTTGCAGTAACAGATTTATCACGTTTATCACGTAATACAGCAGAATCAATCAATTATATTCAAGGTTTATTTGTATCTCTAGATGTAAGATTTGTATCTTATCAATTACCACATATAGATACGTTTTTGGAGCCAGAGAGAATATATAGTATTGAAATTCCAATGCAATCTATCATGAATGAAAATCATTGTGCTGAAACATCTGCGAAGGTTAGACGTTCATTGAATAGAATGAAAAAGGATGGAAAATTTATAGGAGCATTTTGTGGATATGGTTGGAAAAAAGATCCAAATGATAAACATAAACTTCTTCTTGATGAAGAACCTGTGAGAGTTCTACATCAAATGAGAGATTGGTTATTTGAAGGAAAAACAACTGTACAAATAGCAAAAATGTTAAATGAACGTGGAATTTTAAATAGAAGTGGTTATAAAAAATCGCAAGGATCAACTTTTATTGCAAAAGAAAGAAATTGTTTATATGCTTGGGAAGCTTCGACAGTTCGTCATGTTATGGTAAGACCAGAAAATGTTGGAGATTTAGTTCAAAGTCGTCAAAAAGTTAAAAGTTACAAAATTCATACTAAGATAGCTTTGCCGGAAGATGAATGGATTGTTTGCGAAAATGCTATACCAGCAATTTATACTCGTGAAGAACAAGCCAAGATTAATAAAATTATAAAAACTCGATCACATATAAGAGTAACTCGTGATGAGCCACACTTATTGGCTGGTTTTTTAAAATGTGCAGACTGTGGTAGAGCAATAACTAGACATAGAAAAGTTAATAACTATGGTAAGAAATATATCTATTATAATTGTGGTCGATATAAGAAATATGGAAAAGCTAGTAATTGTACACCACATACAGTTAGAGAAGATATTATTGTTCCAGTTATACTGCAAGTTATACAAAAGCAAATTGATGTTGCTATCGATTTAGAAAAACTTTTGAAAGAAGTTGATAAGACAGATATTACAAAGAAACAAACATTATCTTGCGATGCAGCCCTGCAAATGAGAAACAAAGAACTTATTAAGATAAAAAAATTTAAGCGTTCATTATATGAAGATTGGAAAAATGAAGATATTACACGTGAGGAATATATCGAGATGAAAGAAGATTATGTTAAACAAGAGGAAAGTATTGTACAAATGATTAAGTCATTAGAAATTGAAAAAGAAAGATTAGAATCTAAAACATATGATTGTGGAAATTATCTTGAAACATTTAAAAAGTTTGAAAATATAACAGAGTTATCTAGGGAAGTATTATCTAATCTAATTGATGTTATTCTTGTTCATGAGGGTGGAGATTTAACAATTAAGTTTAAGTTTGCAGATGAATTTAAACAATTACAAGAATATATAAATGAAAATCAAAAATTATTACTTTTACAACAGAAAGAAATCACTTTTGCTAATGCATAAATTAAGTTATTTGGCTTTTAATAGAAATGACCCCTATTTGACTGCAGGGACAGCCGCAGAGGTAACGATAAATTATGTTATTACTGATGTTGAAAAAGACAGAAAAATGGTATGTGTAGACGTACATGATATTCCTGTCGTTGCATTCGTTGATCCAGATATGATGTCAACAATGCCTGCAAGTTTAACTGCTGCAACAGGTATGGATGCTTTAACTCATGCAATTGAAGGATATATTACTAAAGGTGCTTGGGAATTATCAGATATGTTCCATATCAAAGCAATTGAAATTATTGCTAAATCATTAAGAGGTTCTGTAGAAGGAACTGCTGAAGGTAGAGAAGGAATGGCTTTAGGTCAATATGTAGCAGGTATGGGATTCTCTAACGTAGGTTTAGGATTAGTTCACTCTATGGCTCATCCTCTTGGAGCATTATATGATACTCCTCATGGTGTAGCAAATGCTATTATTTTACCAACAGTTATGGCATACAATGCTGAATATACTGGAACAAAATATAAAGATATTGCTGAAGCAATGGGTGTAGATACTACTGGTATGTCACAAGAAGAATATAGAAAAGCAGCTGTAGATGCAGTACAACAATTATCAATTGATGTAGGTATTCCAGCTAACTTAAAAGAAATTGTTAAAGAAGAAGATTTAGATTTCTTAAGTGAATCAGCATTAGCTGATGCTTGCTGTCCAGGTAACCCAAGAGATACAAGTGTAGAAGAAATCAAGGAATTATATAAATCATTATTATAATATCAATTATTCAACCTCTAGGATCAAATCCTAGAGGTTTTAACATAGAATTACAAAAGGTCAGATAAGTTTTCTTGTTAAAAACAAGAAAAGTTATTTGACCTTTTTACATACCTAAATAGGATGTGAAAGAGGTGAAGTTATGCAACAACATATTAATAGAGGAAATATATTTATGGCAAATTTAAATCCTGTTATTGGCTCAGAACAAGGTGGTGTTAGACCTGTTTTAATATTACAAAATGATACAGGAAATAAATATAGTCCTACCACAATAGTAGCTTCTATATCGACAAAGGTATATTCTAAAAGTCATTTACCTACTCATTTTTTGATCACACCAGAATGTGGTGTTAATCAATCTTCAGTTGTTTTATTAGAACAAATTAAAACAATTGACAAAAGCAGACTGATAAAAAAATTAGGAGAACTTACAGATAATGAAATGACGATTATCGATAGACTCATAAAAGTGAGTTTAGGAATTAATTAAATGATAGGAGAAAGTTATGAATAAGCAATATGTTGATATAAATAATGTAACAATAAATAAAACTTTATCTATTAATAAAAGAAAAGAAGCATTTATAAAACAAGTTCAAAATCCCTATTGTTATTTATGTGATGGTATTATGGTATATATAGAATATTGTGAAAATGGTGAATCTTTAGAAAATATATTAGTAAATTACTTAGCTTCAAAAAGATAAATCGCATATTTGTATAAATTAATATATTTACTAAAATATAGTTGTCACATAAATTTAACAGAATGGAGGATCAATGAAAAAATCAAAGAGAAAAACATTTCATTATATTCGATATTTAAGAAAATCAAATGATGAACCTGAAAGTGTTAGTATTCATAATCAGGATGATGTGACACGAGTAATGGTTGAAGAACTTATTAGAAATGATCCGGATAATGATTATATTGATGAAGGAGTATATTCAGATGAAAATTATTCGGGAACAGATTCAGAAAGACCTGATTTTAAAATTGTTTTAAAAAGAATAGCTTTAGGTGAAATTAATATGGTTGCAGTAACTGATTTATCACGTTTATCACGTAATACTTCAGAATCAATCAATTATATTCAAGGTTTATTTGTATCTCTAGATGTACGATTCATATCTTATCAATTACCACATATTGATACATTTTTAGAACCGGAGAGAATATATGGTATTGAAATTCCAATGCAATCAATCATGAATGAAAACCATTGTGCTGAAACCTCTGCGAAGGTTAGACGTTCATTGGATAGAATGAAAAAAGATGGAAAATTTATAGGAGCATTTTGTGGATATGGCTGGAAAAAAGATCCAAATGATAAACATAAACTTCTTCTCGATGAAGAACCTGTGAGAGTTCTACATCAAATGAGAGATTGGTTATTTGAGGGTAAAACAACTGTACAAATAGCTAATATGTTAAATGAAAGAGGAGTACTAAATAGATCAGGATATAAGAAATCAAAAGGTTTTAATTATAAACAATCAGAACCAAATGGAACATATTTATGGAGTGCTACTACTGTTAGACATGTCATGTTACGACCAGAAAATGCAGGAGATTTAATACAAAATCGTTCAAAAGTAAAAAGTTATAAAGTTCATAAGAAAGTTGCGATTCCTGAAGATGATTGGATTATAATTAAAAATGCTATTCCTGCTATTTATACACGTGAAGAATTAAAAAGGATTAAAGAGATTATAAATTCTCGTTCACATGTAAGAACAGTAAGAAATGAACCATATTTATTAACGGGGTTTTTGGAATGTGCTGATTGTGGACATTCTTTAACAAGACATAGAAATGTTAATAATTATGGGAAAGAATATATTTATTATAATTGTTCTCATTACAAACATTATGGTAAATTGAGTTTATGTACACCTCATACTGTAAAGGAAGAAGTTATTGTTTCAGTTATATTGAAGATTATTCAGAAACAAATTGATTTAGCAATTGAATTAGATAAAATGATGGAAAAAGTCAATAAATCCGATATTACAAATAAACAATCTCTTTCTTGTGAATCTTCACTTGAACTAAGAAATAAAGAATTAAATAAAGTTAAGAATATGAAACGTTTTTTATATGAGGATTGGAAAAATGGAGATATATCACGAGAAGAATATAAGGAAATGAAAGAAGAATATGTAAATAAAGAAGAAAACTTAATTAAAATAATTAAATCACTAGAAATTGAAAAAGAAAGATTAAAATCTAAAAATTATAACTGTAGCCATTTCTTGGAAGAATTTAAAAAATATCAAAATATTACAAAACTTACAAGAGAAGTTTTATCTCATTTAATAGATAAAATTCTTGTTCATGAAGATGGAAGTCTAACAGTTAAGTTTAGATTTGCTGATGAATTTAAACAAATACAAGAATATATAGATGAAAATAAAAATACAATTATTATAAAACAAGACAAAAATGTTTATGTAAATGTATAAATTAACTATAGAATTTAATGGTAAAAAAATGTACCCTATTTTTCTTCTGGGACAGCTACAGAAGTCACAGCATTTTCGATTATTACTGATTATGAAAAAGGAATTAAATATCCTATTGCTGATTTTGAAATCACTCCAGATGTGGCAATTGTGGATCCTGATTTAGCTGAAACAATGCCTGTAAAATTAGTTGCTCATACTGGTATGGATGCGATGACTCATGCAATTGAAGCTTATGTTTCTACAGCTCATTGTAATTATACTGATCCATTGGCAATTCATGCAATTGAAATGATTCAAGCCAATTTAGTTAAATCATATCAAGGAGATATGGTTTGTCGTGATGAGATGCATGATGCACAATGTTTGGCTGGTCAAGCTTTCTCTAATGCTTTATTAGGAATTGTTCACTCTATGGCTCATAAAACAGGTGCTGCTTTTGCGGATTACGGAGCTCATATTATTCATGGCGCTGCTAATGCGATGTACTTACCTAAAGTTATTCAATTTAATGCTAAAGATGAAACAGCAAAGAAACGTTATGGAGTGATTGCTGATTATATGAAATTGGGTGGAAATAGTGATGATGAAAAAGTGGCTTTGTTGATTGCTTATTTAAGAAATATGAATGATCAACTTAATATTCCTCATTCCATCAATCATTATGGAGCGAATGGATTGCCAGCTGAAACAGGTTTTGTTCCTGAAGATGTTTTCTTAGAAAGAGTGGAAGATATTGCAGCTAATGCTATTTTAGATGCATGTACAGGCTCAAATCCACGTATTCCAACTCAAGAAGAAATGGTCAAATTGTTGAAATGTTGTTATTATGATACAGAAGTTGACTTCTAATATAAAAGGACTGTAAGAAATACTTTTCTTGTCTATTTTATAGAAAGTAAAATAGATTATAGGAATCTTTCCATAATCTATTAAGAATTTGGATGTGTCAGACAAAAATACAATCATAGGGGGTACTGCAATTTTGCAGTACCCCCTATGTGTCATTTCTTCAACCTAAAAAAGTAGCATATTCTATTTCTTTTTAAACATGGCTCCATGACATCTTGGACACTCTGTAGAAACTTCTCTGTCTCCATGTCCGCTAGCTATATCCTCACCTCTGAATTCTTTTAACACTATAAATGGCGTATTTTTCCTATATAGGATTCGCACGCTTTTTCTCCAGCAATATCTTGCTTCATGCTTATAAATCCTGTCATAAGTATAATTTCTCCTAAGAACGACAACCTAAGTACCTATCATTTTTCTTGCAACAACTGCAAATGAATTTATACCGAGAAAATTCATTGTTTTAGGTGATTTAATGATGAGGATAATGGATTTTAAGAAATAAGCATGAGATTATTTCTTTAAAATACAAAAATCATTAAATTTGGTTCATGAAACAATGAAGGAATTGGAATAATTGAATTTGCGGTTGATAGGTAAGGAAAATGTGCGATATAACAGTACAGGGAGGAATGAACAATGGCGAAATACGCGTATATCCGAGTGTCCAGCAAAGACCAGAACGTCGCAAGACAGGTGGAAGCCATGCTGGAACTCGGACTGACAGAGAAACAGATGTATATTGACAGGCAGTCGGGAAAGGATTTTGACCGCAAAAGCTATGGACGACTGGTAAAGAAGCTGAAATCGGGCGACGAGCTTTACATCAAGTCCATAGACCGTCTAGGACGTGATTATGAAGAGATACAGGAACAGTGGCGTTATCTGACAAAGGGAAAAGATATTGATATGATTGTGCTGGATTTTCCCCTGCTTGATACCAGAAACCAAGTGAACGGCGTGACGGGGAAATTCATAGCGGATTTGGTTTTGCAGATACTTTCCTATGTGGCACAGATAGAACGTGAAAATACGAAGCAGAGACAGGCGGAGGGAATCCGTATCGCAAAAGAAAAAGGCGTGCAGTTAGGGAGACCAAAGCATGATTTTCCAGAAGATTTTGAAGAAATCTACAGACTGTGGGAAAACGGGGAAATCAGTATGCGTGAGGGCGGACGGAGACTGAACGTTCATCACACTACGTTTACAAGGTGGATTGCACGCTATCGGGAAGCAAAGAAGCAATAAATCCTGAATCTTTGGCAAAAAACCTAGACTTTTTCTTCCACTTTGCATTATTGATTTTTTTACGCTTTTTCACGGCCAAACAGCCTGTTTTTATCCAGAATTATCCTATATTAAAAGATAACATACACGGCGCAAAAAGTCTGCTTTTTGTGCCACTTTATACTTTTCTATTCTATCCTGTTTATCCAATAGAGAAACATAAACATGAAATCGGGGGGGTGGAGAACGAGATAACAATAAAAACTGAAAATTTCCGTTATAAGGAAATACAGAGCGAGACGGAAGTCTGGTTCGACACCTCAACAATGAAAAATGAAAAAGGAGAGAAAAAAGATGAAGCAAAAAAGATTCAAAAGCATACTTGCTTTCCTGCTTGTCATGTGCATGATCTTTGGTATGCAGGCGAACATCGTTTCTGCACAGGAAAGTGTAGATGATAATCCTGAAATCACAGCACAGACGAACGATACCATGAGCGGAAGCTGTGGAGCGACTGAAAATGATAATGTAACATGGAAACTGAAACAGAATAATGAGGATAATGACAATCCGACTTATACACTGACTATCTCTGGTACAGGTGCTATGGCAAATTATGAGAATGCTCCAAGCGCTACAGTTACTGATGCAAAGCAGGGTTGGGCTCAATATTATGATAAAATCACCTGCGTAGTCGTGGGAGATGGAATAACCAGTATCGGTGATGCGGCTCTTGGTGGGTTGCTTAATGTAGAGGAATATTCTTTTGGGAAAGATGTTGCAGCAATTGGAGACTGGGGCATTAAAGTAAATTCGACTAAGAAATTTATTGTAAATGGGGATAATGTCAGATTAAAAGTAGTAGACAATGTTTTATTCAGCAACGACGGAACAATTCTTTATGCTTATCCGGGTGGTGCAGATGCGGTAGACAGCTACACAACTCCTTTAGGCGTTAAAGAAATTCGGGAAATGGCTTTTGCCGGATGTGATGCTAAAAAAGTTATTTTCAGTGATGGAGTTGAGAAAATTACAACCGGAACTTTTGGAAGAGCTACAACAGAGGAAATAGTGATTCCTGCTTCTGTTACCGATACAGGCGGGGCAAATCAGATACAAAAAATCACATTACTTGCAGAAACGTTTAGTTCTGAAACTTATAACAGCTTTTCTGCAATGACAGAATTAAATCTTCCAAATGCGACTATTTTCCCTGCCAACTTCTTTAGTGGAAAAGAAACAGGTAAGCTAGAAAAGGTCTCTATGCCAAACGTAACATCAATAGGTGAAAAAGGATTTTATTATTGCAAGGCCTTAGAAGAAGTTTATATGCCAAAGGTTGAAAGTATTGGAGCGACTGCATTTGAAAACTGTAAATCTTTAAAAAACATAGATTTCCCAGACACATTGACAGAAATTGGAAAGGAAGCGTTCAGAGGTACAGCTTTGGAGAAGGTAATCTTTCCGAACAGTCTTGAATCGATTGGTGGAAACGCATTTGCAAATTGTAAGAACCTTAAAATCGTTTCCTATGGAAAAAATATTAAACAGGTTGGTATAAATGCATTTTTAAATGATAATGATATAAAAATTATTGACGCTTCAGCCATTACTACTCTTAAAACAAATGATTACTGGGACGCATCTCTTGCATACGGCTATATTTTTGGCAATGTAGATAGCAATTCTGCATTTTCGATATCTAGTAACTTTATAGCATATGTTGATAAGTCATCTTATGCAAAACTATTAAGAAATAAATTTGAAAATCACGCTTATTACGCAGTTACCAACGGTGGAACCTTCCCTGACGATACTGAGTTTACCACAAGCACTCTTGCTACGCCGACAAAAGCAAATTATAAGTTTTTGGGATGGTATGATAACGAGGAATGCACTGGAACGTCTGTAACTACAATAGAAGCAGGAAAAACCTACTATGCTAAATGGGAAGCTAAAATCGTAAGCACAATTTCTTTCAAAGACACCTTAAACTTAGACAAAACCTATGACGGTAACGCAGTGTCATTGTCAGCAGATGATTATACCGTTACAGGAGATAACAGAGAGGTTGCGTTCTCTTATCAGGTCAAAGACGGAAATGACTGGAAAGATATTGATACTGCTCCAGCAAACGCCGGAACATATCGTGTGAAAGCGACAGTTGCGGAAGATGATACTTATGCAAGTGTGGAAGCAGACTGGAAAGAGTTTACAATCAGCAAGGCAGACCCAACTTATACTGCGCCAACTGACTTGACGGCGGTTGTCGGACAGACTCTTGCAGACGTAACGCTTCCAGAGGGCTTTGCATGGAAAGATGCTACCACAACATCTGTTGGAAATGCGGGAACACATACATTCAAAATCACTTATACACCAACAGATACAGATAATTACAATACTGTAAACGATATCGAAATGACATTGACGGTCAATCCGAAAATGGAAACACTCAACGCTGTACCTGTGATTACAGCAGAAGACAAAACCTTGACTGTTGGCGATACATTTAATCCTTTAGACGGTGTGATCGCTTCTGACACAGAGGATGGCGACCTTACAGACGAGATTACTGTTGAAAGCAATGATGTTGATACAGCTATCGCTGGCACATACACCGTAACTTATAAGGTAACGGACAGTCAGGGGGCAAGCTGTACAAAGACAATTCATGTCACAGTCAATCCAAAAATGGAAGCATTGAATGAAGTTCCTGTTATCAAAGCCGAGGATAAAACACTCACTGTCGGAGATAAATTCGACGCAAAAGACGGCGTTACCGCAACGGACACAGAGGACGGGGATATTACAGACAAAATTGAAGTTATCAGCAATAACGTGGATACTTCAAAGGCTGGAACTTATGAAGTGACTTATAAGGTAAGGGACAGTCAGGGAGCTTCCGTTACAAAGCCGATTACCGTTACCGTAAAGGAAAAAGATACACAGAAACCAACGACAGACGACAACAAAAAGCCGAATGTTACGGATACAGACAAGAGGCCAACAAATACAGATAAGACAACAGCTAACAGTCCTAAGACTGGCGACACTACGCATATGACGATGTGGTTTGCGCTGATGTTCGTATCATTTGGTCTGCTGGCTGGTGTATCTGCAGTAAGAAAATTACGTAAAAACAGATAAAGACTGTGGAAATTTTAGTGACAAGGGAGCTGTCGTTGAGTTTCTTATGGTGAAATTCCACAGGGACAGCAGATACAAATAGGCTTACAGTAAAAATGATTCAATCAAATAATGATTTAATGAGCTCGTCCAGACTATGTCTTGTGCGGGCTTTTTATTTTGCTGAAGAAAACACAGAAAGATATCTTTTTTGTGATATATCAAAAATAGGTATAAAAAAAGACCATTTGATTTAAAGTGGCCTTTTTTGACATGATTCTCTTTCAATGAGATAACAAGGTAATTGTATTCTCATTGCAGGAATAGGTGTTTGATGAAGAATGGACTGATGCAAAAGTTGAGCTCCTAAACATCCCATATCAAAAGATGGTGTATATATTGTTGTGAGGGGAGGTGTTGTATAATTCACAGCATCAATATTATCAAATCCAATAATAGAAATGTCATCAGGGACTTTTAATCCGTGATCGTCAATGGCTCTTAGTGCACCTATTGCGATTGGGTCACTTGCTGCAAAAATTGCTGTTGGAGTATCATCTTGATTTAAAAGAAGACTCATCATTTGATATCCAGATTCAGTGGTAAATTCACCTTCAAACATATAATTTTGATATTCCATATGATAAAGCTGACAATAATATTCAAAGTTTGAACGACGGGAATCTGAGTATTTTTTGCCATGAAGATACTCTATACCACCTAAATAACCAATTTGACGATGTCCCAAAAGATGAAGATATTCCACAACTTGTCGCATCGCATCTTGAAAATCTAAAACCAAACAACATTCTGTAATAGGATGAAAATCCATATCTAATAAAATAATATTTTTATTCATTTTTCTTAAGTGATGAATATGTTCAGTACTAAATTTACCCATACAAAGAATACCATCAACATTTTCTAAAGATTGGTACATATCTATATCATCTTGAAAGATACGTCGTACAGCAACATTATTCTTCCTAAAATAATTTTCAGCTCCTTGTCTTAATGTTAAATAATAAGGATCGTTAATTTCTTGATCAAGTGTATACCATTGTACAACAGCAATTGTACAATTGCTGTTAAGTGTTTTCTTTTTCTTTTTGTATTGAAGTTTCTCTGCAGCATTTAAAACATTTTCTCTTGTCTCAATTGGAACAGTTAAAGTTGGATCTTGATTTAAAATACGTGAAACTGTTGCAATAGAAACATGAGCTAATTCAGCAATATCTTTCAGTGTAGCCATCATTTATCACCCTTTCCGCCTTATTATAAAACAAAAGAGGAATGATATCTATATGTTCAGTGAAAATAAATTATTATTTACTAAATATTATGATAATAAATGGATAATATTTAGTAAATAAATAGTAAAAATATATTGATATTTTACTTATATTTACTTATAATAAAGATGTAAAATAAGATGGAGGAGAAAACATGAATCATACTATTAATCAAATTATTCGCTTTGGATTGGATCATCACATGATCAAGGAAGAAGATATTTGCTATTCAGTCAATTTATTATTGGATTTGCTTCAACTCAATGAATTTGAATATGAAGATATTCATGAACATTATCAAGTATGTACACCCATTTTAGAAAAAATGCTTGATTATGCTGTTGAAAAGGAGATAATTCATGATACAATAACAGAAAGAGATTTATTTGATACACGTATTATGAATTGTATTATGCCAAGACCTAGCGAGGTTGTTGAAACTTTTCAAGATTTGTATCAGAATTCTGCAATTTCAGCAACAAGCTATTTCTATGATTTATCGATAGCTTCAAACTATATTAGAAAAAGTAGAACAGATAAAAATATCAGTTTTAAACAATATTACAAATATGGTGATATAGAAATTACCATTAATCTTTCTAAGCCTGAAAAGGATCCAAAAGAGATTGCCAAAGCCAAGTTAATGAAGTCAAGTGGTTATCCAAAATGTTTGCTTTGCCAAGAGAATGTAGGGTTCAGTGGAGATTTGAATCGTCCTGCCAGACAAACACATCGTATTATTCCTATTCAATTGGATCATGCTCAATATTATTTACAGTATTCACCTTATGTTTACTACAATGAGCATTGTATTGTTTTTAATGAAAATCATCAACCAATGGTCATTAATCATGATACATTTTCACATTTATTATCTTTTATAGATCAATTTCCTCATTATATGTTGGGTTCAAATGCTGATTTACCTATTGTGGGTGGGTCTATTTTAACTCATGATCATTTTCAAGGTGGTCAGTATACTTTTCCAATTGAAGGCGCAAGAATTGTCAAAACCATAACATTGAGGACATACTCTTCTTTAAAAATAGAAATTTTAAAGTGGCCACTTTCTACTGTGAGAGTGACTTCAAAAAATAAGCAAGATATTATCCGATTTGCTGATGATATGTTAGCAAGGTGGAAACATTATTCTAATCCAGAGCTTGATATTTTAGCCTATACAGGTGAGGTTCCTCATAATACTATGACACCTATCGCAAGAATGAGAAATAATGAGTATCAAATGGATTTGGTTTTAAGAAATAATCGTACAAGTGAACAATATCCTGATGGCATTTTTCATCCACATCAGAATTTACATCATATCAAAAAAGAAAATATTGGTCTTATTGAAGTGATGGGATTGGCTATTTTACCACCACGTTTAAAAACGGAACTTCAATTATTAAAAGAATGTCTATTAGGTCATAATGATATGAAACGTTATCCTGAATTAGAAAAACATCGATTATGGTATCAAGAACTGCAAGAACAATTTGATATATCTGAGGATCATATTGATGATATTCTTAAACAAGCATTAACAATGAAATTTGTGAATGTGTTAGAAGATGCAGGGGTATTTAAAATGGATGAAAAGGGTATTGATTCTTTTATCAATTTTGTTGAATCTTTAGATGAGAAGGAGGATAAATATGATTCAAGTTGTAAAGAAAATTGATGATTCGATTGATTTGATTTCTATGAAGAATGATCAGTTGGAAGTTGTTGTTTCGAATTTTGGTTGTACTATTGTCAAGGTTTTGATGAAAGATAAAAATGGAGAAATTGATGATGTTGTTTTAGGTTATGATGATTTTACGAGTTATCAAACATTAGATGCTTATTTAGGAGCATTGGTTGGAAGAATTGCGAATCGTATAGGAAAAGGACATTTTCGTTTGAATGGTGAAGACTATCATTTAGCAATTAATAATGGACCAAATCATTTACATGGTGGTATTAAGGGTTTTAGTTATCAAGTGTTTGATTATGAGATTAAAGATGAAAAAACAATTGAATTCCATTATTTATCTCATGATGGTGAAGAAGGATATCCTGGAAATCTTGATTTTAGGGCTATTTATACTTTAGAAGGAGAAACACTGATTGTACGTTATATTGCAACAACAGATAAAGATACAATCATTAATATTACAAATCATTCTTATTTCAATTTATCAGGGAAACAAGAAAATGTTTATCAACATTGCTTGCAAGTAAAGGCAGATCGCTATGCTTGTATTGATAGTGATGGACTACCAACAGGACAATTTCATGATGTAGAAGGAACAGCCTTTGATTTTAGAGAGGGTGCCTTCATTGGTGAACGTGTTGATCAAGAGGAAGAACAACTTCAATTAGGTAAAGGTTTTGATCATCCATTTATTTTTAATACAAAAAACAACCAGGTTGTTCTTACACATGCTGCCAGTGGGCGACGCCTCACTGTGTCAACGACTTTGCCAGGAGCACAGATTTATACAGCAAATTATTTAGATGGACGTTTAGGAAAATATGGTCAACACTATTATGAAAGAGATGCAGTTTGTATTGAAACACAGAATTTACCTGATGCTATTCATATTGAAGAAGAACCAACAACAATTTTAAGAAAGGGAGACACTTATGATGAAACAACATCATATAAGTTTGAGGTGATAAAATAATGAAACAAGCGAGCTTACTTATTCAAGAAATACAAAATAATCAATATAATGAAACATTGAAAGATGTTTATGTAGATGAACATTTGATTGAAGCACAAAAACAAAGATATGTTGCTGCAATTGACAAATTTATTCAATTATACGGCGATCAAGAAATAGAGATTTATAGTACACCAGGAAGAAGTGAAGTATGTGGAAATCATACTGATCATCAACATGGTGAGGTTTTAGCAGCAGCAATTAACTTAGATATCATTGCAATTGTTGCACCAAATGAATCACAAATTAAAATTCTATCAGATGATTATGATATTCAAGCTATTGATATTCATGATTTGGAAAAAAGAGATATGGAAGTAGAAACATCGGAAGGATTAATTCGTGGTGTTCTTGCAAGATATCAGGAATTGGGCTTAACAATTGGCGGCTTTAATGCATATATGACAAGTGATGTTTTGCAAGGATCAGGTTTATCATCATCAGCAGCATTTGAGGTCATGATCGGAACGGTTTTATCAGGATTATATAATGGGATGAGTGTAGATCCTGTGGCGATTGCACAAATAGGGCAATATAGTGAAAATGTTTATTTTGGAAAGCCTTGTGGTCTTATGGATCAATGTGCTTGTTCTGTTGGAAGTTTGATTCATATTGATTTTGCAGAGAATAGTCATCCTATTGTTGAGAAAATCGAAGTTGATTTTCCTGAATTTAAACATAGTTTGTGTATTGTTGATGTTCATGCTTCTCATGCTGATTTGACAAATGATTATGCATCTATTCCATATGAAATGAAAAAAGTCGCACAATATTTTGGTAAAGATGTTTTGAGAGAAGTGAACGAAGAAGACTTTTATGCTCATTTACCTGCTATCAGAAAAGCAACAAATGATCGAGCAGTTTTAAGAGCAATTCATCTATTTGAAGAAAATAAGCGTGTTCGTCAAGCAGTAGAGGCTTTAAATCAAGGAGATTTTGAAACATTCAAAACAGTCATTAAAACTTCTGGTGAAAGTTCATATAAATATTTACAAAATATCTATTCAAATCATGATACTGATCATCAGGCAGTTTCTATAGCTATTGCATTATCAGAAGCCATTCTTCAAAATAATGGTGTTTGTCGTGTTCATGGTGGAGGTTTTGCTGGAACAATTCAAGCTTTTGTAAAGGATGAATATGTGGAAACATATAAAATAGAGATTGAAAAATATTTTGGTGAGGGTTCTTGTCATATTTTAAAGGTACGTAAATATGGTGGAATAAAAGTTTTATAAGATTGACATGATGTCAATCTTTTTCTGTACAATAACAGGGAGTTCGTGTAGAATAAAAATAAAGGAGGGATAAATATGTATTGTCATCAATGTGGTAAAGAAGTAGAAAATACTAATTTTTGTCCTTATTGTGGTGCTCAATTAAACATTGCACAAGAAAAGCAAACTGATTATTCATCATATCAACCTATTCATCCACAAGAACCATATCAAATGTATCAGGATGATGCACCAAGTTTAGGATTTGCAGTTTTATCATTCCTTGTTCCAATTGTTGGCTTGGTTTTGTTTGTTGTATGGAATAAAGAATATCCATTAAAGGCAAAATCTTGTTTAAAGGGTTTGATTACGGGAATTATTGTTTATTTTGTATGTATATGTTGCTTTTTTTCAGCTATTGCACAATATTCTTCAGAAACCTATCCTGATTTTTATTTAAATACTGTTGTAGAGACAGTTTCATATGAATAAGATTATTGAGTTAGTTATTGAGCGCTTTTATCATTTAGGAGATATACCATTATGTAATGGAATATCTTCAAGAGCGCCTCATTTTTTTGGATATTGTTTTCCTTTATGCTATCGTTGTACATTTTTTCTGTTGCTTTTTCTTATAACACTTATTGTCTGTTATCGTAAGCAAAAAAAGCTTTCATTCATTCTTTGTTTTTTATGTTTAATACCAATGATTATTGATGGAAGCTTACAAACATTTCTAGGAATCAATAGTACAAATTTGAGAAGGGCACTGACAGGTGCTATGTTTGGTTTTGGTTTAGGAAGTCTGATTGTCCGTCTTTATATGATCATAGATGTAAGAGAATAATATGTTACAGCTCGTATGATAGAAAATTTTTACTCTTTGTCTGATTTTAGGGAAAAAATTAATTTTTTTCAAAGTCAATTCATGAAAATGACATTAAGTTGTAAAAAACTCTTGACTGTATTCTTAGCATATAGTGTTAAATAAGAGGTGAAAGAGAGGTGTACATATGAAAACACATGAAGTGGAAGAACTCTTAGGTGTTACAAAACAATCATTAATCTATTATGAAAAGGAAGGGATGATTCATCCTAGACGAGATCAAAATAATTATCGTGATTATTCCCAAGAAGATATTCATATTTTAGAACTTATTCTTATGTTACGTTCTATGGAAGTTTCCATTGATGATATATGTTTGATTTTAAATAATCAATTATCTATTAGAGAGGCTTTGGAAACGAAGAAAACCCATTTAGAAAAAGCAAAGATAAGTATTGAAGATATCGATCATAAGATTCAAGATCATATGAAAAGACATAAAGTGAAAGTTTCATTTCATCATGAATTATTAGAAAACTGGAGTGAAAGTGAAACATTATTTTTAAATGAGGGACAATTTAAATACAATGATATTGAAATTCATAAAGATGATATTTGTTCTGTTCATTATTCAATGTGCAGTCAAATTGCATTAGTAAGAGCGTGGCAGGTCTTTTTAAACTATTATGTTGATGTCGATATTGTCACTCAAAGAGATACATATTCTTTTCAAATCATGAATAATGAAAAAGTGAGAGAGATGTTTGATTATTTTGCTGATCTTAGTGTTCATGATCCTTTACATCTTGTTGAATTATATCATACTAAAAAAGATAAATATGCTCTATATCGTTATCTTGAGCTTCATTTTAAAAAATGGGCTAATGAGTATGGCTTGGATAATCCAAGAGACGGTTTAACAACAGTGCAAAGGAAATATGCTACAAGTCAAAAAATAACTCAAGATATTCAAGAATCATTAAAAAAAGGTGGATTAGATGGATTGATAAATCTTTTTAAAGAAAAGTAGGGGTTATGGAGAATAACCCTTTTATGTTGAAAAAAGGGTTTTTTCTGCATATAAATTATCATTTTTTATCATGATAAAAAAAGACTATGATATTTTATTATTTTCGTGTATAATAGAAGTTGGAGGCGATTATATCATGTATAAACTGTTAGAACCATATGGGAAAATGGTTGAATTTCTAGGAGAAGCTTTAGGTGATAATGTTGAAATTGCTTTACATGACTTAACTTCTAAAGAACAAGAAATTGTAGCAATTGCAAATAGTCATATTTCTGGCAGAGAGATAGGTGCCAAGTTATCTAATTTGTCTATTCATTATTTAGAAACAAAGCAATATAAGGATCATGATTATGTCATGAATTATAAGACAACTGGTCCAGATGGTAAACTCTTGCGTTCAGCTACATATTTTATCAAAGAAAATGGTAAGGAAATGCCTATTGGAATGTTATGTATTAATGTGAATATTTCAGATTATGAATATTTAGAGTCAACATTAAAGAAAATATTAGGAATTAAAGAATCAAAAGATGTTGAGTTTAAGTTAGATAATCCAATTGAAATATTATCTTCACCTTTGGATGAAATGATTGATCTTTATATTAAGGAATGTTTAGAACAGATGGGATTCCCAAGTTATTTCTTAGTTGAAAGATTGAATGTAGAAGAGAAAATCAAAGTTGTAAAATACTTGCAAGAAAAGGGAACGTTTAAAGTTAAGGGAGCGATTGTTTTAGTCGCTGAGAAATTAGCTGTAAGTGAACCAACAATTTATCGTTATTTAAAGAAAATGTAGAAAGGAGAATTATATGAAAGATATCGTATTTGTCAGTGGACATAAGAATCCTGATAGTGATTCTATTTGTAGTGCAATTGCTTATGCAGATTTTTTATTCAAAATTGGGCGTTATAATGCTGTACCAGTAAGAATAGGTGATATTAATAAGGAAACAGAGTATATTTTAAAGAGATTTCATGTTGAGACACCTGTTTTATTAAAGACAGTTAAGCAGACTGTAGAAGATTTAGATTATGATAAGGTGACTGTTTTTTCTAAGGAATTAACATTAAAAACAGCATGGTCTTTAATGAAACAACAAAGTTTAAAAAGTGCTCCTGTTTTAGATGATCATAGCCAATTATTAGGACTATTGTCAACATCTAATATTATTGAAGGATATATGGATGATTGGGATAGCTTGATTTTAAAAGAAGCCAATACTCCTATTGAAAATGTGATTGATACATTGGATGCAAATATTTTATATTTGGATAAAGAATTAAAAACAATTAAAGGTGAAGTTCATATTGCTGCAATGACAGGTGAAGAAGCCATGAAACGTATCAAAGAAAATGATGTCGTTATTGTGGGTGGAGATAGAGACGAGGCTGTTGCTCATTTGATTGATGGAAATGTGTCTTTGATTATTTTAACAGGTTCATTAACCATTCCTGAAAGATTGTTGAAAAGATGTATGGATTCACATATTAGTGTTATTTCAACACCATATAATACATTTATGGCATCACAACAAATTATTCAGGCCATTCCAGTTGAACATGTTATGCAAAAAGGTGGCTTGGTCACATTCTCTACTGATGATACAGTAGATTATGTCAAAGAAGTCATGAGTGAAACACGTTTTAGAAGTTATCCAGTATTGGATTTTGTAGGTCGTGTTGTAGGTTCTATTTCACGTTTCCAAGTTTTAAATGGAATGAAGAAAAAGGTCATTCAAGTGGATCATAATGAAAGAAGTCAATCTATTGATGGTATTGAAGAAGCGGAAATTTTGGAAATTGTTGATCATCATAGAGTTGCTGATATACAAACAATAGGACCTGTTTTATTTAGAGCAGAGCCAGTTGGATGTACAGCAACAATTGTTGCAAAATGTTATAAAGAACATGGAGTAGAGATTCCATCAGATATGGCAGGATTGATGTTAGGGGCTATTATTAGTGATACATTATTGTTTAAGTCTCCAACATGTACACCTACAGATACAAAAATTGCAAAAGAATTAGCAGCTATTGCGGGTGTTGATATTAAGGAATTTGGTATGGCGATGTTTAGAGCTGGAACTTCTTTAGTAGGAAAATCTGTTGAAGAAATCTTTAATCAGGATTATAAGAAATTTAGTTTTGGTGATTTGTCTGTTGGTGTGGCTCAAGTGAATACAATGGATATTGAAGGATTTGCACCATATAAAGCTGATATGTTGAGTTATATGGATAAAGTTGCAACGGACAATCATATGGAATTTACGATGTTATTATTAACGGATGTTATTAATGCAACAAGTGAAGTTTTTGTTGCTGGACCTCGTCCTGATTATGTTTCAACTGCATTTAATGTACAGCTTGTTGATCAACAAGCCAGTTTACCAGGTGTGATTTCAAGGAAAAAACAGGTTGTTCCTGTGATTACAGAAGCTTTAACAAGATAGAATCATCTTGCGATGATTCTTTTTTGCATTTGAAGTAAGTTTATTGCATCTTACTTTCAAAAAACAGATTTTTCTCATGAAATCAGTATAATAAAAGATAAGGAGGTGCTTATATGGGATTAGGACTTATTGCTTTAGGGTTTCTTTTGTTAGAAGGTTTTCAACTGACAATCAACACTGTCCAGTTATTACCCCAATATATGGCGAGAGCCATTCTTATCATTGGTCTTCTGGTTGTGAGAAAAAAAGTGAAAATTCAATATTTTGAATATGCTCTATATTTAGGAATTCTTATCTTTATTTATGATTTTGCGGTTCCAATGTTTGATCTTTCACTTGCTGGAGAGAAAATGGTTTTGATAGGTGAGATGCTTGTTAAAATCTCTTTTATATTTTTCTTGTTTAAAGGGGTTCTTGATTTAAAGGGTGATCAGAAAACCAAAAAATTAATGATTATTTTTCTTGGCATTTATATTCTTATATCTTTGTTTCTGTTGTTTGATATATGGAATGGTGTGTTGATGGGATTCTTATTGTTCATAAAGAGTGGATTTGGTTGTTGGATTGCTTATCGCATGTATAAAGAAAATAAAGAATTGATTGATGTTTATGAAACGCTTGAGGTTGTTCATACAAGAAAATTGCCAAAATTTTTACTGGTCTTGATGATGACTATTGGTGTGATGATGATTGCTATTCTTGATGTCCCTTTTGTCAATATGCAAAAAGAAACAGCACAGATTTCATATGCATGGTATGGAGAAATAGAAAATAAAGTGATTGTGAGTGGTCTTAATATGGAATTGGAACACTATTATGATGGCTCTCAATGGACAATTGTGTCTCCTATTATCTGGTTGAATAAAACTGACTATGAAAAGGCTGTTTATGCTCAAATGATTCTTCAAGTCGGAGATGAGCAAAATAAGATTTATGCTCCTATAGAAAAGAAACTTCATTTGGATGAATCTTATGGACAAAGGCAAGGATATTATCATCTGATTTTTGATGAAGATGTAAATGTTCCAGATGCTTTCACTTTGTATGAAAATCGTCATCATATTTCATTGGATATACAACTTTTTGATAATCATCAGCATCTTATCAAACAATATGTTGTTCCATTAAACAATAGAGATGTATATCAACAAAGCTATCATTATAAAGATGATACACTCACAGTTTCTGATCTCAAAATTCATGATGACTATATAACTCAACTTCCTGAAGTCATTTATGATGATGATCAACAAGAAGATTATCATATCTTATTGTCCTCTTCACCTGACGGGAAACAATATATTGATTTAACAGAGATATATAGAAATGAAAAGACTGATGATCATTCAATGATATATTCTTCTTGTTTAATCAAAGAAACATATTATCCTCACCAAAACGAATATTATCTTCATATTGCTTATTTTGAAAATGATGAACTTCATCTTGTGAAAACAGTGAGGTTAGAGGAATCATGAAATTAATTTGTCGTGATGAACACCGCCTTTTTTTAGAAGAAAGATTAAAGGCTTATGAAGAAATGGATATTGTTTTGGTTGAAAATGGGGAATATTATGAAGGATTAAGTTATAATTTTGATATGAATCATTTAGATTCTTTATTGAAGTATTTAGAAAATAAAAAAAAGCATAAAACGATTGTTGGATATATTGATGAAAGAATGTATCCTGTAATGATTGATGATATTGTTTATATTGAAGGTTATTCAAAAGATTGTTATTTTTATACGATGGATCAAGAGTATTTGAGTGATTATAAGTTATATGAGATAGAAGAGATGTTGCAGGGAACTTCTTTTATAAGAATTAGTAAGTCAATGCTGGTTAATATTTGTTTTATTCAATATATGAAAGCAGAAGTGAATATGAAGTATGGTTTATATATGAAATCAAATGTCAAATTAACATTGAGTAGAAAATATGTCAATGATTTTAAAAAGAAAATAGGAAAGAGGTGAAGAATATGTGGGAGAAAATAGGAATTCGTTATCTTGTGCAATTTCTAGTTATTTGCATCATAAGATTGTTTTTGACAGAAGGTTATGCATCGACAATTGATATAAAAATAGCAGGAATGATTTTTCTTTATGCATTCCTCTTTACACTTATATTGGAATGTTTTGATGAACTTATATTGGATTTTGTTGAATATTACAAAGTGATCATAGCATTTCTTAGTATTATCTTTATAGGCATCATGGTAGGAGGGTGCTCATTATACATTAAATTAATGATAGGGTATCTGCTTGTGGTTATGCTTAAGGATGTATGGAAGATATCTTCCATACAGCTATCTTTAATGCATTTTCAAAAAGAATATAAAGAGAAAAATACGATTTAAGTTCACTTAAATCATATTTTGTTACAAGATATGATATTTTTTTAAAGCATTGTAAATGCCATCTTGATCTATGTCATCTGTGACATCATCAGCTGCTTGTTTGACTTCATCACTGGCATTTCCCATCGCAATAGCGAGTTCCACAAATTCAAACATATCAATGTCATTGTGTCCATCACCAAAAGCCATTGTCTCATTTTGATGGATACCATAGTATTTTAAAACTTCATGAATACCATTTTGTTTACCACCCTGAATCGGAATAACATCAATAGCGAGTTCATGCCAACGTGTTCTTTTACAATGAGGCATGAGTTGTAAAAGATGATCTTCATCTTTCTCTGTCATATCATAAGGAATGATTTGATAAATGGGATGAGTATAGCCACGATTTAAATCATTGATATCAGGCAAAGCAGTGGAAATAGCATCTTGGACAGTTTGAACTGCTTGATTATGATAATTGATATACATGATTTCTTTTTCTACAAAGATACAAGGAAAAGGATGCTGATGAATTTCCTCTAAGACATTGTCAATATCTTGTTGATGTATAGGTAATTCATAAATGATTTTTTCATTGTTATAACAATATTGTCCATTTAAAGTAATATATCCTTCAAATTCAAGATCATCTATAGGTAAATCACGCATTTCTGAAATATGACGTCCCGTTGCAATAAATGTCAGAATGCCTTGTTGTTTTAAAAGATGTAAAGATTGTTTTGTTGAAGTAGGAACAGATTTTGTACGATGTGAAAGCAAGGTTCCATCGATATCAAAAAAGATTGCTTTTATCATTGTGTTACCTCCATTTTGTAGTATAATCATTATAACAAAGATAGAGAGGAAATACGATGAAAAGTTTAGCACATAGAGGTTATAGTGCCAAGTATCCAGAAAACACAATGGTAGCTTTTATCAAAGCTTATGAACAAGGTTTTGATGGAGTGGAGACAGATGTTCATCTCACAAAAGATGGTGAAATGGTTTTGATTCATGATGAAAAAATTAATCGAACAAGTACTGGGAAAGGTTACGTTAAGGATTTAACATTGTCAGAGTTGAGACAATATAATTATAATAATGAAACTTATGGACATTTTGATATCCCAACTTTAAAAGAATTATTAGCTTTTATTAAAGGAAAAGATTTTGTAGTGAATCTTGAATTAAAGACAGATGTTATTCATTATGAAAATATTGAAAACAAAGTGTATCAATTGGTTAAAGAATGGGGTGTTGAAAAGCAAGTTTATTATTCTTCATTTTATTTATCTTCGGTATTGAAGATGAAAGAATTAGCTCCAAAAGCTTATGTAGGATATTTGATGGAACATAGTTATAAAAAGAAATACCAAGAGCTTATTGAAAATCAAATCGAAGCCTTTCATCCAAGATATCATTTTTTAAATGAAAAGCGAGTGACACAACTAAAATCACAAAATAAGAAAATTGCAGTATGGACAGTTCCGAATTTAGACCAATATAAAAGATTAAAAGAGTTAGGAGTGGATATAATAATATCAAATGAATATTTTAAGTGAGGTAGAGTTATGAAAACAACAGGAATGGTTCGTAGAATTGATGAATTAGGAAGAATTGTAATTCCTAAAGAAATAAGAAAACAGTTAATGATGAAAGAAGGAGAAAGTATTGCTTTTTCACTGGAAAATGAAAAGATCGTTCTCACAAAGTTCTCCGTTTTAAATAAAATGAGTCCCACAATTCAAACATTATTAGAGGGCCTTTATGCCAAATACCGTAATACATTTTTATTGTGTGATAAAGAACAAGTGATTATCTGCTCGTCTGATGGTCTTTCACAATACCAAAGAAAACAGATTCCTGATGATTTGCATTTGTTTATAGAACAACAACAAAAACAAATTGAAGTCACAATGTCTTTTATAGATGGTGAATATCAAGTGACTCTTTTGCCTTTGGTTGTTGAACAAGAGAGTCAAGGAGCATTCATAATGCTGACAAAACAGACACCTTATTATCAAATTGATGAGACATTGTTAGAGTTTATCAAAAGTATTATTGAACAGGAGATGATGGCGTGCGTTTAGATAAGTATTTGAAAGTATCAAGAATTATTAAAAGAAGAACATTATCTAAGGAAATAAGTGAATCTTCAAGAGTAAAGGTCAATGGAAAAATAGCCAAACCTTCAACACAGTTAAAAGTTGGTGATATCATAGAGATAGAATTTGGACGTAGTATACTTGTTGTGAAAGTGAAAGAACTGCGTGAACATGTTTTGAAAGATGATAGTGCGATGTTATATGAAATTATAGAAGAAAAAAGAAAAGAAGAGGTTTATAACCAATAAAATAACGAAGCCATTTGTAGTGACTTCGTTTTTTGATTATTTATCATTTGCTTGAATCAAGATATAATGATACTGTTTTCTAAACTATATTCACCAGATATGTTCAATACCTTCTTTTCATTCTCATTGATCTGTATATTTTAAGACGAAATAATCATTTGTAAAAGTAACCAATTGTTGAGATGAATCATATTCGGTCATGTTTTGTCCTAACTGATATGCAAGTGTCGCAATGCTTTCTTTCTTTTTAATAAAGATCACGTAATCATCATTTTTAATGAATTTAAGAACTTTGTTTTTTACATTATCATATTGAAGTGTTGCTTGATCGATAGCTTTTATATCATTATCTTGAAATGCAAACTCATCAATAGCATCACTTGAGACAAAAATAACATCAATATTTTTATATCGGTTATCTTCAGACTTGATTTTGTCCACATCAACCGTTTGATCAGTTATAAAAATAAGTCTATTTTCATAGAAAATGTCTTTTTGTTTTGAACATGCAGTTACAGAAAATAAGATAAAGAAACAGAATAATACTTTTGAAAAAATTGTTTTCTTAAGAATCATGTTGATCATTTCCTTTTTTCTCATCATACGAAAATACAGCATAATATTCAGTTATATTTTTACCTCATTGTCATCCATATCACTCTTTTTAATAAACAATAGAAAATCATTTTTGATGATATCTCATACCATATTTCTGAGGTTATTATATTTTAACATTGAATTTTCAGCATATCGTTCTCTATGAATTCAAAACTATCAATATAATTGCTATCCATAAAATCACGGCTATGTTTTTGTATTTGTTATATTTAGTTTTTTCTTTTTCAAATGCTCTATTTTTATTTATGATGAATACAAATTGATTATTATAATGCTCTGTCAAATATATTTGAGATAAAACAAAAGATGCTGTAGTTAACTTTTTGGGTTTCATAATGCCCTTATTTATTTGAATGAAGAACATTTTTAAAATGAGACATAAAACAATGTAAAACAAAATAGAGAAAATCTTCTTACTTTTATTATACTTGGTAAGTATGATGCTGCCAATTGAATATCATAGTATATGATTCAAAGTTGATATTGAAGTTTAAAAAGAATTATTGAGTTAAAAATATCATTGTTTATTGGAAACGATAAAGACAAGAAATATCGTTTGAGTGTGAAGAACTTGCGAATATATTTTTTGGGTAAACATATATTGAGTTAGGAGGTATGGTTATGGATAATAGTTTACATTTTGAACAAACACCTTATCATCATGTGTGTTTAAAGGATCGCAAATCTTTAGAATTGACAGGTGTGAAGAAAATAGAAAGTTTTGATTCTTTTGAGTTTTTGATTGAAACATCTTTAGGATATTTGAATATTACAGGGAGTGATTTGACATTGGTCAGATTGGATCAGGATCAAAATGAGGTCAGTATTAAGGGAAATATTGACAGTATAAGTTATGTTTCTGATCATAAGAAAAAACCACATCAAAAGGATAAGATGTTGAATAAGTTATTGAAATAATGGATTTATTAAAACAGTTTCAGTGTTTATTTTATTCTTTCCTATATGGTTTTGTGATGAGTGGTGTTTATCATGTGATCAATCGTTTGTTGTATCGAATTCCTCGGTTTTTGCGATATCTTTGTCAAGTTATGATAGGTTGCTTATTTGGGATTCTTTATTTTTATGGATTGGTTATTTTAAATGATGGTATTTTAAGGTTCTATTTCTTTGTGATGATTTTTATGGGCTATTTATTTTATCAAAAATATTATGCTTATTCTTTTTTGTGTTATCTTGAGATGTTTGTTCGTATTTTCAAAAGAATATTCTCGCCTTTCCTCTTCTTTTTTCAGTTTATTAATGGTATAATACGGAAAAGAATAAAGAAGGTGAAATTAAGATGGCAAAAAAAACACAACCAAGATATAGAAAATTCATAGGCTTTTTGTATATTGGCATTTCTGCTATTTTAATATATACACTTGCGATTAATGCGATAAGAGTCGTTCATCAAAGAAGTCAATTGATTCAGCTTCAAGAAAAAAAAGCTGAGTTAGAAAAGGAAAAAGAAGCACTTGCAAAAGAGGTTGAACTTTTGAATGATGATGATTATGTTGCACGTTATGCAAGAGATAACTGGATTTTCTCTGAGGACGGAGAAGAAGTTATCAAATTACCAGATTCAAAGAAATAAGCTTGTGCTTATTTTTTTGTGTTATAGGAGGAAAGATATGTTTGTATCATTTCGTTTACCGATGAGGCAGTTAAAAAGAGATCGTAAAATCACAGTTTATTTACCTGATGATTACTATCATCAGGAGAAAAGATATCCCGTTTTATATATTCAAGATGGACAAAATGCTTTTTTTGATGGTTTGTCTTATTGTGGTGTGAGTTGGGGCTTTTTGGATTATGTGAAGGAAATGAATTTAGATATTATAATGGTTGCAATTCCATGTAATTTTAGGGGATTTAAGCGTATGGATGAGTATGGACCGTGGAAAATTAGTGAAGAATTGTCTTTTCAAGAAACTGGGAGAGAAGGTCAAATCATTGGTGGTGAAGGGCAATTATATATTCAATGGATGATTGAGGAGTTAAAACCGTATATTGATTGTCGTTTTAGAACGATTGTAGATGATACGGCAATTGTTGGAAGCTCAATGGGTGGCGTCATTAGTGCTTATGCTTCTTTAAACTATCCAGAGATATTCAATAAATGTGGAGCTTTATCAACGGCTTTTTGGTTTTATATGGATGAATTTCAGGAATTGATTGAGAATCATGATTATTCAGCATTACAAAAATTTTATATGGATTTGGGTGAGTTTGAAGGCTGTGGAGATGAGGAAATCGATGAGTGGTATATTGAAACAAATCATGAAATTTATGATTTGTTGAAGGATAAGATTCATGATTTGGAATATCACTTTTTTGAGGGAGCTGTTCATAATGAGGGAGAATGGCGTAAACGTGTTCCCTTGTTATTGGAATTCTTTTATGGAGGATAAAAAACAATGTATAAAATGATATTATCTGATTTAGATGAAACATTATTGGTAAATCACCATGTTCCAGAATTTAATCGAGAAGCAATCAAAAAGCTAAAAGAGAAACATGTGAAATTTGTGCCGGCTACGGGAAGGGCTTTTAATATGATTGGTGAGATTCTACAAGAAATTGGTACATATGAGCAGGAAGATGAGTATTCTATTTGTTTTAATGGTTGTCTTATTGTTGAAAATAAAAATGCTCGTACATTACGTTTTCAAGGATTATCTTATGAAAAGACTAAAAAATTATTTGACATTGCGAATAATTATGATATCTGTGTGCTTATTTTTACTTTGGACTGTTGCTATATTTTTCGTGCTGATCCTAATGAGGTGGAGAGAAAAACAGTGCAAAAAGCACCTTTTCAGGTAATTGATGATTACGATATGAGTTTTTTAAAGAAAGATTATATTGCTAAAATCTTGTTTGAACGTAGGGATATGACTTATTTAAAAAATATCGAGAAAGAAATTCAACCTCTTATTCAAGATGAATATGCAGTCAGTTATTCTTCAAATCGTTATTTAGAGTTTAATGCACCTGGCATTAGTAAAGGAAATGCTTTGTTGTGGTTGAGTGAATATTTGGATATGAAGCCAGAGGAAGTCATTGCAATTGGTGATAATTATAATGATGTTTCTATGATTGAAACAGCTGGATTGGGAGTTTGTGTGTCTTGTGCGACTTCAGATATTCAAGAGTTAGCTGATTATGTAACAGAAGTCGATTATGATCAAGGTGCAGTCAAAGAAGTGATTGAAAGATTTGTGATGAAGGAGGGAGAACATGTATAAATTAATTGCAAGTGATATGGACGAAACTTTATTGAATGATGACCATGAGATTTGTCAGAGAAATATTGATTTGATTATGAAAGCCAAAGAAAAGGGTATCAAGTTTGTGCCTGCGACTGGGCGAGGATATATGTCAATTCAAAGAGATTTAAAGTTGCTTGGACTTTATGATGAATCTTTAGAGTATGTGATTTCTTTTAATGGAGGAGCTTTGACGGAAAATAAGAATAATCGTGTTTTATTTTTTGAAGGACTTTCTTTTGAAAAAACGAAAGAAATTTTTGAATATGGGTTAAATTGTGATGTTTGTATTCATGTCTATACACAGGATCAGTTATATGTTTTTAACTTGTCTGAATCTGAAGCTCAAAGAATTCAGCATCAGAAAGTAGAATGTCAGATCATGAATGAAAATTCTATTGATTTTTTGCAAGATACACCAATTTCTAAGATTTTGTATCAAAATACGGATGTTCCTTATTTAATGAGTTTAGAACCAAAGATGAAGTCTATTTGGGAAGGAGAATGTGCAGTGAGTTATTCTTCTAATCGTTATATGGAATTTAATAAAATTGGGGTTGATAAAGGTGCTGGATTAAAGCATTTGGCAGAAATTTTAGGTATTGATATTTCTGAGACAATTGCAGTAGGAGATAATTATAATGATATGCCTATGTTAGAAGTTGCAGGATTATCAGTGGCTGCTGAGAATGCTGTAGAAGATGTGAAGAAAGCCTGTGATGTGGTGACTCAGGCTGATAATAATGAAGGCGTTATTGCTGAAGTTATAGAAAGGTTTATTTTGTAGTTATGGATTTTAAGACAATCATTCAGCAGGAAAGACAGCAGCCTTATTATAAAGAATTAGAAGCATTTGTTAATCAAGAATATGCGACCAAAACAATTTATCCACCACGAAAAAGGGTTTTTCATTGTTTTAATTTTAAAGATTATGAAGATATTAAAGTTGTTATTATTGGGCAGGATCCTTATCATGAAGAGCATCAAGCCAATGGCTTGGCGTTTAGTGTTGAACGAGGGGTACAAATCCCTCCAAGTTTAGTGAATATTTATAAAGAAGCTCATGATGATGTGGGCATTGATATTCCCGCTCATGGAGATTTATCAGCATGGGCTCATCAAGGGGTTTTATTATTAAATACTGTTTTAACTGTGCAGGCACATCGGGCTAATTCGCATAAGGAAAAAGGTTGGGAAGTTTTTACAAATCATATTATTGAAGCCATGAATCAGCGTGAAAAACCTTTAGTTTTTATTTTGTGGGGGCGACAGGCTATTGATAAGGCTAAGATGATTGATCGTTCTAAACATTGTGTTCTTACAAGCCCACATCCTTCACCGTTATCAGCTTATCGAGGGTTCTTTGGTTCAAAACCATTTTCAAAAACGAATCAGTTTTTGATGAGTCAAGGGATTGAACCTATTGACTGGAGGATTCAATAATGTTTACAGATATTAATGAAGCAATTGCTTATATAGAATCAAAGAGAAACAAGCGTACGATTGATGAATTTCGTGAGACTTTAAATAAATGTCATATTCATATGAAACAGAAGAATATGATTCATATTGCTGGAACGAATGGTAAAGGGTCGACAGTGAATTACTTACGAAGTATTTTGAATGCTCATGGCTATAAAGTAGGAACCTTTACTTCTCCTTATTTGATTTGTCACAATGATCGTATTCGTATTGATGATGAACCCATTTCTGATGAAGATTTATTAAAATATATTAATCGCTATCATAAAGTGATTGAAGAAGATGGCCTTTCGATGTTTGAAATTGATGTTTTAATTATGTTAGCGTATTTTCAAACAGAAGATTTAGATTATCGTATTATTGAAACTGGAATTGGAGGATTGAATGATAAAACAAATGTCATTGATCCAATTGTCAGTGCAATTACAAACATTGGGATGGATCATCAAGAACAGTTGGGAGATAGTATTTATGATATCATTAATGAAAAGATGGGAATTATCAAACCTCATCAAATGTTTATAACATCAGAGACGAAAGGAACAATTTTGGCACGTTTACAAGAACAATGTGATGTTCAAGGAGCGCGTATGTATGTTGTTCCAGAATATCAAGTTTCACGTTATCCATTCCATTTTCGATATCGTGATATGGCATTTACATTAGAGAATCAAGGAATTTATCAGGTCACTAATGCAAGATTGGCATTGACGATTGCTTCAAAACTGATTGATTTAGATCAAACAACAACGATGGCGTCAGTGGAACACGCTTCGTGGAAGGGTCGTTATGAAACAATATCATATGATGGTCAGACAATAAAGATTGATGGTGCACATAATGTTCCAGGTATTGAAGCATTGATTCAGACATTACGTGTAAAAAATCAAAGGGATGTCGCAGTTATTTTTTCAAGTTTGAAGGATAAGGATTTTGATGAAATGCTTGATTTGATGTTAGCAGAAGGATATACAGTTTATTTGACAACTTTTAATGATGATCGTGCTATTGATTTGTCATCTATTGAACCACGTCCTCGACTGGTGATTGTAAATGATTTTATAGAAGCCTTAAATACGGCTTGTATAAAAAAGAGTCATATTGTGATTACAGGGTCACTACACTTTATATCAAAAGTGAGAAAATATTTATTAGAACAAAGTCAATAGGATATTGCGTTGCAATATCCTTTTAACGTGTGTTGTAGTTGATTGGTTCATCGAATTCTGCCCATGTAAAATAGACAAATTGAAAAATGTAGTATTTTTGGTTTTTGGGATCTCTGACAACGAAGTGATCACGCCCAACTTGTTCAATAATGCCCTTATAGACACGATCACGCCAGTCATTACTACCAGTGTAAGTGAAATAAAATGTGCCTAGTTTTCCGATGTTCAGACGGAGAATGTTTTCCAAGTATGTCTGATCAGAAATAGGACTTGGTAATGAAGGACTTTGATTGCTTTGTGTCCCTTGAAAAATAGATTGATTGTTTGTATCCATAGACCCTCCTATAAGTCACAGTTCAGTTTCCCGCCTGGGGAATAAAAACAATGGTTTTTATATCGACCACTTAATTCACCATAAAATTGGCTTGGGCATGAGATGTTGGAGCCTGGATTTTTAAACCAAAGGGCGTTACTTGCTGGGGGAATACGATAACCGTCGATATTCCTTAAAGCTAATTCTTTTTCTTTAGCATTGACAGGTTGATTAAAAAGAGGTTGTCCAACACCTGAAAAGGCATTTTTTTGATAGACGACTTCATAAATATTGCGTGTATTTTTGAAAACGTCACAGTTAGCGACAACTCTATTGACAACAACGTTACCGACCATCAACATGCCTTCTTCTCCTTCCCCTAAAGCTTCAGCTTTCATAATTTTTGCTAATAATTCAACATCTGAATCATTATATTGGATTCTTGGGGACAAATTCATCACCTCTCTTTTACTATATGCGCATTTTATAAATAATTGACTAAATTTCAAAAAAAGATGTATTTATCAAGGGGATTTGCATTGTATACAATTGATGTCATAAAAGTGAAAAATTTTTCTTTTCAAAAATGACAGGAAACAGTGTTTTTTTAAAATGATTTGTGTTAAAATAAAATCATAGGTAAGCACTTTCACTATCAAAGTTTAGGAGGAAAAATTATGGGTAAAGAAATTGTTGCGATGATCTTAGCAGGTGGTCGAGGAACACGTTTGGAAGCTTTAACAGCTAAAGTTGCGAAACCTGCTGTTTACTTTGGGGGAAAATATAGAATTATTGACTTCCCTTTAAGTAATTGTGCGAACTCTGGAATCGATGTTGTTGGAGTTTTGACACAATATGAGTCTGTTTTACTTGGAACTTATGTAGGTGCTGGTTCTAAGTGGGGACTTGATGGAAATAACTCGTTAGCAGCTATTCTACCAGCTCGTGAAAGAGGAGAAGTAGGAGCAACTTGGTATGCCGGAACTGCGGATGCCATTTATCAAAACATTAGTTTCTTGGATCAATACGATCCTGAATATGTTTTAATTTTATCAGGTGACCATATTTATAAGATGGATTATGCTGATATGTTAGCAGCACATAAAGCAAAAGGTGCTGATTTAACAGTAGCTGTTTTGAATGTTTCTTTAAAAGAAGCAAGTCGTTTTGGTATCATGAATACTAATAAAGATGGTACAATTTATGAGTTTGAAGAAAAACCAGCTAAACCTAAATCTACATTAGCATCTATGGGTATTTATATTTTCACTTATAAGGAATTAAGAAAATATTTAATTCAAGATGCAAAAGATGAGAATAGTAAACATGACTTTGGTATGAATATTATTCCAAGTATGTTAAATGATGGTAAGACATTATATGCTTATGAATTTGCTGGATATTGGAAAGATGTTGGGACTGTTGAAAGTTTGTGGCAAGCCAACATGGACTTATTAGATGATAAAGAATTAGATCTTTATAATATAAAGAAGGATTGGAAAATTTATACAGAAGATACATTGAGTAAACCTCAAATCATTGGTGAAGAAGCTTGTATTAAGCATTCACTTGTTACACAAGGATGTATTGTCAATGGTGATGTTGAAGGTTCTGTTCTCTTTAACAACGTTTATATTGGTGAAGGTGCAAAGGTTGTTGATTCAGTTCTGATGCCAGGTGTTTTGGTAGAAGAAGGAGCAGAAGTTTACAAATCAATTGTTGATGAAGGTGTTGTCATTAAAGCGAAAGCAGTTATTAACAAGGAAGCTAAAGAAGTTGAACTTGTTAGTGACAATTCAAGATAGGAGGTTACGACAATGGCAAAAGTAGTTGGAATAGTAAATTTACATTCAGATGTGACTTATAAAGGATTAACAGAAAAAAGACCAGTTGCTTCAGTAAGTTTCTTGGGTCGTTATGGAATTATTGACTTTGTTTTATCTAATATGTCTAATTCTAATTTGGATACAGTTGGGGTTTTGATTAAAGAAAAACCTAGATCTTTGTTTAAACATTTGGGGAATGGAAATTCTTGGAATTTTAACTCTAAATCTGGTGGGGTTTCATTACTTTATAATGAAAAGTATGCAAATAATCCTATGTATAACCATGATATCAATAATTTAGTTGAAAATATGGAGTTTATTCAAAAATCAAAGGCAGATTATGTTGTGATTGCGCCAGCACATATTATTACAACGATGAATTATGCTGATGTTGTTGAAGCTCATGTAAAATCTGGTGCTGAAATTACAATGGTTTATCAAAAAATTGCAAATGCTAATGAAGCTTTTGTTGGTTCTGATTATTTAAAATTAAAAGGTAAACAAGTTGTTGAAATTAAGAAAAATAAAGGAAATCGTAAAGAAAGAAATATTTCATTAGAAACTTATGTCATTAATACAAAAGTTTTATTGAAATTGGTTGATTATGCTAAAAAAATTAGTTCATTCTTTGATTTAAAAGATACGCTTGCATACTTATGTGATGAAAGAGAAATCAAAGCTTATGAATATCGTGGATTTGCAAGATGTATTGATTCTTATGATGCTTATTATAAGGTGAGCATGGAATTCTTGGATATGGATGTGAATACACAAGTCTTCAAGAGTGGATGGCCTATTTTCACAAATACTAACGATACTCCTCCAACAAAATATTTAAAGAATGCAAAAGTGAAGAAATCATTTGTGGCTAATGGTGCTATTGTTGATGGTGAAGTTGAAGGATGTATTTTATCTCGTAATGTTGTGATTGGTAAAAATGCAGTTGTAAAAAATTGTATTATCTTAAATGGTTCTAAAGTTAGTCCAAATGCTCATCTTGAAAATGTAATTATTGATAAAGATGCTCGTATTGAAAAGAAGAAAGAGTTAATTGGTGAAGGTGAACCATTATATGTTAAAGAAGGAGATGTCGTTTAATGAGAATTGTATTTGCGACAGGTGAAGCAAATCCTTATATTAAGTCTGGTGGTTTAGCTGATGTTTTGGGTTCCTTACCTAAAGCATTGGTTCAGAAAGGTCATGAATGTATTGTTGTTTTACCAAAATATCAGGATATTAAAATGGCTGATACATTAGAATATGTCACAAGTTATGATATTTGGGTAGGATGGAGAAAATGTTATTGTGGTGTTTTTAAAGCAGAATATGATGGTGTAACTTATTACTTTATTGATAATGAACAATACTATAGAAGACCTGGATTGTATGGTTATGATGATGATAATGAAAGATTTGCATATTTTGATTTTGCAGTTTTGGAACTATTATCACATGTAGATATTAAACCTGATATTTTATCTTTGCATGACTGGCAAACAGCAATGATTGCTACACTTTATAAAGAAAGATATGCATATTATGAATATTATCAGGGTATTAAGGTGACTTTTACAATTCATAATATTGCTTATCAGGGAAAATGTGATCCTTCATTATTAAGTGATCATTTTGGTTTGGACAATTATTTATATTATAATGGAAATTGTCGTAATGATGGATGTTTTAATATGATGAAAGCGGCGATTTTCTATAGTGATGTGATTACAACGGTTTCACCAACTTATGCTCAAGAGATTTTGACTGATAGTTATGGTGAAGGTTTACAAAGTATTTTGCAAATGCGTAGACATGATTTATATGGCATTTTGAATGGAATTGATTATGAAACAATCAATCCAATGACTGATCCTCAGATTGTTGAGCATTTTGATGTGACAACAGTGAATGAAAAAAAGGTTAAAAATAAAACAGCTTTACAGGAAGAATGTGGATTACCTGTGAATCCAGATGTTCCTCTCATTGGTATTGTCACAAGATTAACTTGGCAGAAGGGATTGGACTTGATTATTGATCGTATGGAAGAATTAATGCAACGTGATGTTCAAGTTGTTGTTCTGGGTGCTGGTGATTTGAAATATGAAGAACCATTAAAGGGAATTGCAGCTTATCATGGTGAAAAATTCTCATTGAATTTGAAATATGATTTTGGACTGTCTTGTCGTATTTATGCTGGTTGTGATATGTTCCTGATGCCTTCATTGTTTGAACCATGCGGACTTTCACAAATGATGTCGTTACGTTATGGAACAATTCCAATTGTAAGAGAAACTGGTGGTTTAAAGGATAGCGTTGAACCTTATAATGAATATGAAAATACGGGAACTGGATTTAGCTTTACAAACTATAATGCTCATGAAATGATGAATATTATTGATTATGCATTAGAAGTGTATAAAGATAAAGAAAAATGGCAAGGCTTAGTCTATCGTGCAATGAATGCTAAACTAGATTGGGATAAAAGTGCTGATGCCTATTTGAAAGTTTTCAATTCATTGTTAGATTAAGTAGAAGGGATAGGGTAACCTATCTCTTTTATGTGATTTTTAATTGCTTTCTTCTTTTGAGTTTAGTAAAATAGGTTTTATTAAGGAGGGTGAGAAGAATGCGTACATATATGCGAGTCATGATACTATGTTTATTAGTTGTAGGTTTGTGTGCTTGTGGAAAAAAATCAGAGACGGTTTTTTTGGAAAAAGATGGTAAATTGTATGAAGTTGCTGATCATGTATCTTTTTATTACCCTAAAACTTTTTCGATGAATGTTTCATCAGAAAACAAAGATGTGATTGAGTTTATGAATGATCAAGAACTCATGACTTATACCATGATTATTGATGATAGTGATAATAAGGTTGAAGAAATGGCTCCTTTGTATACAGGGCAGTTAGAACAGGAAGGGGCTATTGATGTACAATATCGCAATATCACAATTGAGAGTGGACTGACTTGTCAAGAATTTACAGGAACTTTTCAAGCAACGGGATTGAAATTTAAGCATATTGTTTATTTTACAACGAAAGCTTCATATGTCTTGTGTTATCAGGCTCCAGATAAGGTTTATAATGAAAATGTGGGAATTATGACACAATATTTGACCTCGTTGGTTGTTTCGTAATGATAAACTTGATTATTAGAAAAGGATTTGGTATAGTATACATAAATTATAGATAAGAATGAAGAAATTATGAAATTGATAGAGAGAGCTTGTGGGTGGAAATGGCTTAATGGATGATTTTGGATGCCCTTATTTGAGTCTTTTGAAAAGAAAGAACGTATAACTTGCGTTAAAAGTTGGATTTAAGCATATGATAAAGTGGAGCGTCTTTATCATCTGCTTTTTTGTTTATATAAGGAGGTTTATGATGAAAGTATTTAATACACTAACAAATAGAAAAGAAGAATTTGTGCCAATTAAAGAGGGAGAAGTAAGTCTTTATGTATGTGGTCCAACTGTTTACAATCATGCACATATTGGAAATACAAGACCTATGATTGTTTTTGATGTTTTAAGAAGAACATTTGAATATTTAGGGTATAAAGTCACATTTGTGTCTAATTTTACTGATGTTGATGATAAAATTATTAAAGCAGCAAAAGAAGAAGGAATAACTGAGAAAGAATTAACTGATAAGTATATTAAGGCATATGAAGATGTGAGAAGGGGATTAAATTTATTGTTTCCGACATATGCTCCTCGTGTTACAGAGACTATACAACCTATTATTGATTTTATTCAAGGATTGATAGATACAGGATATGCTTATGAAGTTGATGGTGATGTTTATTTTAGAGTGACGAAGATTAAAGAGTATGGAATGTTGTCTGGTATTAAGATTGAAGATTTAATTGCAGGGGCCAGTGATCGTGTTGATGACAATGATAAGAAGGAAAGTTCTACTGATTTTGCTTTGTGGAAAAAAACTGATGAAGGTATCCAGTTTGATACACCATGGTCTAAAGGAAGACCAGGTTGGCATACAGAATGTGTTGTTATGATTAATGATATTTTTGAGAATGGTCGCATTGATATTCATGGTGGTGGACAGGATTTGAAATTCCCACATCATGAAAATGAGATTGCTCAATCTATGGCATGTCATCATCATCCTATTGCGAATGTATGGATGCATAATCAAATGATTAATATTAATAATGAAAAAATGTCTAAATCTTTGGGGAATGTTTTATGGGCAAAAGATTTAATTGAGGAGTTAGGATGTAATGTTTATAAGTGGCTGATGTTGTCAACACATTATCGTAATCCATTGAATTTCACAGATGAAGTTTTAACAAGTGTGAAAAAAGAGGTGGCTAAAGTTGAGAATATCGTGAAACAGGTTTCGTTATATCTTCAAGTGAATCGTTGTATGGATCAAGAGTACTGCAAGGAAAGTGTGGATCAAATGGTAGAAGCATTGAGTGATGATTTGAATACGTCGTTGGCTTTGACACAAATTTTAGGACAAGTGAAAGTATTGAATCAACTCATGCGTACAAAAGATAAAGATAATCGAATGATATCTATGGGTTATCAAACATTGTTAAAGATGCTAGATGTTATGGGATTTGTTCATGAGACAAAAGAATTAAGTGAAAATGATATTCATATGTATCAAGAATGGATGCAAGAGAAGGCTCAAAAGAATTTTGATAAAGCAGATCAATTAAGAACTGTGCTTCAGGAGAAAGGAATTCTTTAGGATGCATCCAGAATTAATGAATCCATTAGTATTAGCCTATTTAGGTGATGGAGTATTTGAGGTTTATGTAAGGGAGTATTTGATTGTAGAGAAGAATGTGGCAAAACCTGATCTTTTGCAAAAGTTAGCAATTCATTTTGTGAGTGCTAAGGCACAAGCGGCTTTTATGAAAGAAGCTATTACAAATGAATGGGTCAATGAAGATGAAATACGTATTTATAAAAGGGGACGTAATGCGAAGAATAATCGTGTTATGAAAAATACGAGTGTGATTACGCATAATCAGTCTTCTGGTTTTGAGGCATTAATTGGGCATTTGTATTTATTGGATAATAAAGCAAGGATTCAGGAAATTTTTGAAAAATATAAAGAATTCGTGGAGAGAAATTTGTGAAACAAAATTGAGACAAAATTGAGACGCATAAAGGGGTAAATTATGAGACAATATATTTATGGAAAAAATACAGTCATGGAATCTTTAAAGGGGAATAAACCAGTTTATCAGGTTTATATGATGAAGAATATAAAGGATGAAAAAATACTTGCTTTGGCTAAAGCAAAGAGTGCAAAAGTGAATATTGTTGCTCATAAGGGAATTCTCAATGAATTGGTTGGAAATGTTGTTCATCAAGGTATTGTTGCACAAGTAGAAGGATATGATTATTACACAATTGATGAAATTGTTGAAAATATTCCAAAAGAAAAGCAACCTTTGTTGTTGATGTTGGATGGCCTTGAGGATCCTCATAATTTAGGGGCTATTTTGAGAACATGTGATGCTATTGAAGTTGATGGGGTCATCATTGGGAAAAATAGAAGCGTTGGTTTAACAGCAACAGTCGCAAAGGTCTCTACAGGAGCAATTGATTATGTGAAAGTTGCTCAGGTGACTAATCTTTCAAGAACTTTAGAAGATTTAAAGCAGAGAGGCTTTTGGATAATTGGTTGTGATTTGAATGAGTCACAGGATTATCGGGCTATAGATTACAATATGCCAGTGGTTATTGTAGTTGGTTCAGAAGGTTTTGGAATATCTAGGCTCGTTAAAAAACATTGCGATATGAATGTTGTCTTACCAATGACAGGACATGTGACATCTTTAAATGCTTCTGTTGCTGCAGCGTTAATTCTTTATCAAGTTTATCATTCTCGTCATCCTTTGAAGTAGAAAGGAGGCAGCATGGAAGGCTGCGATGATAACGAGTTATTATATTTAATGAGATGTGGAAATCAAGAAGCAGAAAACTGCTTGTACCGTCGATATTATAAAAGTATAAGACATTGGATTGCTCCATATATAAAAAGAGCTTTGTTGGGATATGAATATGAAGATTATTTACAAAGTGTGATGCTTTTTTTCCCTTTAGCATTGGATAGTTATCGTGATGATTTGAATGCTAGCTTAAAAACTTTTCTTCATAAAGTGATGATACGGCGCTTGATCAGTGCACTCCAAACGAATAGAGATTTACGAATGTATGGACAAATGATTTTTTCTTTGGATGAATGGACTGATGATAGGGAAAATACTCGCTTAGAAGAAATTATTGGCGACCCTTATGAGAGACATTCGCCAGAGAAATTATTGATGGTTAAAGAGAAGCATCATTATTATGCTGCTCAAATGGATGAAAAAGCAACAGTTTTGGAAAAAGAAGTTGTTTCATTTAGACAAGCTGGATATGAAATGGAAGAAATTGCTAAAATACTTCACATTTCAATAAAAAGTGTTTATAATTCAATGTATCGTTACCACAAGAAACTGCTAGGCATTGACGATTTGAAATAAATATGTTAAATTATATTAGCAGAAAAGGAGTGGTGGACATGAAGCAAAAAGTTATTTTGGTTTGTAGTGAATGTTTATCACGTAATTATTCAGTTACAAAAAATAAGCGTGTAAATGTTGAAAGATTGGAATTAAATAAGTTTTGTAAAAAGTGTGGAAGGCATACTTTGCATAAGGAAACAAAATAGGAGGAAGGGCATGAAATTTAAGGAATGGTTCTCAATCAAGGGAGTTCGTAAAGAAATTAAGAATATTCATTGGTTAACAAAAAAAGAATTAGCATATAATTCTATGGTTGTATTGGTATTTTGCTTTTTGTTTGGAGTATTTTTCTATGGCAGTGATGCAGTTATTGCATTAATTTTAAAAGCATTGGGGATGAATTAATATGCCAGGAATGAATGAAGAAGGAAGACGCTGGTATGTTGTTAATACATATTCGGGTCATGAAAATAAAGTTAAAGAAAACTTAGAAAAGCGTGTTGAATCTATGGGATTACAGGATTGTTTATTTAATATTGTGATTCCTGAACATGTCGAAACTGAAATCAAAGATGGAAAGAAAATTAATAAAACAAAGAATATGTGGCCAGGATATGTTCTTGTTGAAATGATTATGACAGATGAAGCATGGTATATTGTTCGTAATACTTCTGGGGTAACAGGATTTATTGGTTCTTCTGGAGGAGGAGCAAAGCCTTTTCCGCTTCAAAAACATGAAATTGATCCTATTTTGAAAAAGATGGGAATTCAAACATCACAAGTAGAAGTGAATTATGAAATTGGCGATGAAGTGAAAGTTTTATCTGGACCATTTGCAGGAAAGCAAGGAAAAGTTGAAACAATTGACCGAGAAAAAGAAATTGCGACAGTTCTTGTTGAATTTTTGGGAAATTCAACGCCAGTTGAAATAGAATTAGTTCAGTTAGAAAAGGTTGAACTTTAAATAATGTTTTGTTTGATGATAGAGAAGATAATTGATAAAGATTATCTTCTTTTTTGTGAAAAAAACTTTGATAAAATCAACAAAAAGACTTGCATTCTTGATAATTATATGTATAATAATTAATCGACGCAATATGTGTTACTATGCGTGGAAGGATTGACATCCAACTGACCACAGCACGGACAAATTAAAATAGGAGGTGTGTCGCGTGAGCAAGAAAGTCACTAGAGTTATGAAAATTCAATTCCCAGCTGGTGGAGCAAAACCAGGTCCTGCTTTAGCAGGTGCTGGTATTCAAATGCCAAAATTCTGTACAGCTTTCAATGATCAAACAAGAGATCGTATGGGAGAAACTGTACCAGTTGTTTTGACAATTTATGAAGATAAGAGCTTCGAATTCGTTTTAAAGACAGCTCCAACTGCTGAAATGATTAAAAAGGCATGTGGAATTAAGAAAGCTGCTTCTGATGCAAAACAAACAGTAGCAACTTTATCAGCAGAAAAATTAAAAGAAATTGCTGAATACAAAATGCCTGATTTAAATGCCAATGATTTAGAAGGTGCAATGAAAATTGTTGCTGGAACTGCACGTAACATGGGTGTAAAAGTTGAAGGCTTAGATGCCTAATTTAATGAAGAGGAGAAATGAAAATGGCTAAGAAAAGTAAAAGATATGTTGAAGCCGCTGCTCTTGTTGAAAAAGGTAAAGCTTACCCAATTAATGAAGCAGTTGCTTTAGTAAAGAAAACAAGTAATGTAAAATTTGATGCTGGTGTTGATGTCGTATTTAAATTGGGATTAGACACTAGACATGCTGATCAACAATTACGTGGGGCAGTTGTATTACCTCATGGAACTGGAAAAACTAAAAAGGTATTAGTTGTCACTCAAGGAGCTAAGGTTGAAGAAGCAAAAGCTGCTGGAGCAGATGTTGTAGGTGGAAAAGAAATCTTAGAAGACATTAAAAAAGGTTGGTTAGATTTCGAAGTTATGATTGCTACACCTGATATGATGGCTGAATTAGGGAAGTTAGGGCGTATTTTAGGGCCTAAAGGATTAATGCCTAACCCTAAAACAGGAACAGTTACTATGGATGTAGCTAAAGCTGTTAAAGAAACAAAAGCTGGTAAAGTCACTTACCGTACAGATAAAGATGGTAATGTGCATATGCCAATTGGTAGAGTATCATTTGATGATGAAAAATTAGTTGAAAACTTTAAAACAGTTTTTGATTTATTAATAAAATCTAAACCATCAGCTGCAAAAGGTACTTATATGAAAAACGTTGTGATCTCAACAACTATGGGACCTGGCGTTAAAGTTCAAGCTTCTTTATAATAAGAAGTTTACAATCTGTCGCAATCAATATACCGTAGACAGCAACGGGGAAACCTTAATTATGTTGCCGAGGTGATATTGTCAACTCATATTGACAACTCCCTCGTTTATAGTGGGAGTTTTTTAAACGGATATATTGTTGCATATATAAAAGAAAATAGGAGGTGTAACAATGTCAAAAGAAATTATGGAAGCAAAACAACAAGTTGTTGCTGAAATTGCTGAAAACCTAAAAAATGCACAATCAACAATCGTTGTTGAATATCGTGGATTAACAGTTGCTGAAATGACTGAATTACGTAGAAATTTAAGAGCAGAAAACGTTGGTTTTAAAGTATATAAGAACAAATTAGTTCAAAGAGCAACTGAACAAGAAGGTATGGCTGAATTAAATGAACATCTTGTTGGCCCTAACGCAATTGCTTTTGGACATGAAGATGCGGTTGCTCCTGCTAGAATTTTAGCAGAGTTCGCAAAAAAACATGAAGCTTTAGTCATTAAAGCTGGTTATGTTGAAGGTAAATACTTACCTCAAGAAGAAGTTATGGCAGTATCTAAATTACCTAATCGTGAAGGTATGTACTCTATGTTGCTTGCATGCTTGAAAGAACCAGTTGCAAAAGTTGCAAGAGTTATTCAAGCTGTTGCTGATGCAAAAGGTGGAGCAGAAGAAACACCTGCTGCCGAATAGTGAATGAAAAAATTATAGTGGAGGAAAATAAAATGGCAAAATTAACACATGAAGAAATCTTAGCTTACTTAGAAGAAGCTACAATTTTAGAATTAAATGATTTAGTAAAAGCAATCGAAGAAAAATTTGATGTAACTGCTGCTGCACCTGTAGCTGTAGTTGCTGCTGATGATGGAGCTGCTGATGCTGCACCTGCAAACGTAACTGTAACATTAACAGAAGTTGGTGCTACTAAAGTTGCTGTTATCAAAGCAGTTAGAGAAATCACTGGTTTAGGACTAGTTGATGCTAAAGGTTTAGTTGATAAAGTTCCTGCTGAAATCAAGAAAGATATTCCTGCAGAAGAAGGAGCTAAGATTAAAGAACAATTAGAAGCTGCTGGAGCAACTGTAGAAGTTAAATAATTGTTAAGCAAAAAGCCCTTGAAAAAGGGCTTTTTTTTAGGAGAAAATAATGACGCACTATTATACAAATAATATTGATTTAGAATCTCATGAAGTACATATTCCTTTTGAATATAGAGATCATCATATTGTCTTTATAAGTGACTATGGAGTTTTTTCAAAGGAACGTGTGGATTATGGAACACGTGTTTTATTAAATTGTATGCAAATTGATCAAACCAAACAAAGATTGCTAGATGTCGGATGTGGTTATGGTGTAATTGGTATTTCTTTGAAAAAAGAATATCCATGGCTGAAGATTGAGATGGTTGATGTGAATGAACGGGCAGTGCATTTAGCTAATGCATCTATAAAGTATAATCATGTTGAAAGTATAAAGGCATATAGGAGCTCAGTTTATGAAAATGTAGAGGGAACATTTGATATCATTGTTTCCAATCCACCTATTAGGGCAGGGAAGAAAGTTGTATTTGAAATATTGGAAAAAGCATACAATTATTTAAATATCGATGGTGAATTGTTCATCGTCATACAAAAGAAACAGGGAGCGCCTTCAGCTAAGAAGAAAATGGAGGAAGTCTTCGGAAATTGTGAAGTTGTTAAAAGAGATAAAGGATATTTTGTTTTAAAATCAAGAAAAGAACACTGATTTTTATAGTTTCAAAAGATGTTTTGAAATTTTTGATTTGGTATTGACTTCAACTGGACACTATGCTAGTATAATAAAATGCCTACTCATGTATAAAAGCAGTGTTTTTTATGCTTTCAAGATGATGATAGAGATAAGTGATAAGGAGTGAAGCGGACTTGGAAAAGAATGTGACTCAAGTAAAAAGTCGTATTAATCGTCGAAATTATTCAAGAATTAGTGGATCGTTAGAACTTCCTAATTTGGTAGAAATTCAAACAAATTCTTATGAATGGTTTAAGACAGAGGGTATTAAAGAGGTTTTTAATGATGTTTATCCTATTAGTAACTTCAACGAAACTTTAACTTTGGAGTTTGTTGATTGTCGTTTTGATGCACCAAAATATTCAGTAGATGAAGCAAAGGATAGAGATGCGAACTATTCTGCGCCAATTCGTGCGACTCTTCGTTTGGTGAATAATGGAACTGGTGAAATTAAAGAAAATGAAGTATTTATGGGGGATTTCCCTTTAATGACTGACTCAGGAACTTTTATTATTAATGGTGCTGAACGTGTTATTGTTTCACAATTAGTGCGTTCACCAGGAGCATATTTTGCTGATGCTATGGATAAAAGTGGAAAAACTGTGTTTACAGGAAGTTTGATTCCTTCTCGTGGAACATGGTTAGAGTTTGAAAATGATGTGAAAGATGTCTTAAATGTACGTATTGACCGTACACGTAAAATTCCAGGAACTATTCTTTTACGTGCATTAGGGTTAAGTAGTGATGAAGATATTATTAATGTTTTAGGTGATCATGAGTTTATTAGAAATACTTTAGCGAAAGATCCAACTCATAACACGGATGAAGCATTAATTGAAATTTACAATAAATTAAGACCAGGTGAACCAGCTACTTTAGATGGGGCAAATTCTTTATTGTACGCTAAATTCTTTGATGCAAAAAGATATGATCTTGCGAAAGCAGGCCGTTTTAAACTTGGTAAAAAGTTAAGTTTATTAGATAGAATTACTAATCGTGTATTAGCACAAGATGTCATTGATGTTGATGGCAATGTTGTCATGAAAGAAGGAACAATTTTAACAAAAGATAAAGTTGATGAGTTAAAGCCTGTTTTTGAAGCTGGAGCACACATGGTAAATGTTCAAACGAATGAATTTATGAAATCTCATGGTGCTATTCAAACTATTGAAGTCTATGTGGATGAAACACGCTCTAAGAAGATGAAAGTATGTGGAACTGATTTATCATTAAATTGTAAATATATTACAATTTCTGATATGTTAGCCGCTTATTCATATATGTTAAATCTTGTAGATATTTATAATGAATTAGATTTGGCAAGTGACGATAGAGTCAATTTAATGAGCAGAATTGGTTTATTGGATGATATTGATCATTTAGGAAATAGACGAGTTCGTTCAGTAGGTGAATTGATTCAAAATCAATTTAGAATTGGTTTGTCAAGAATGGAAAGAGTTGTTAAAGAAAGGATGTCATTATCTGAAGTTGATAGTGTAACACCACAATCATTAACAAATATTCGTCCATTAACAGCGGCGATGAAAGAATTTTTCTCATCTTCACAATTATCTCAATTTATGGATCAAATTAATCCTCTTGCAGAGTTAACAAATAAACGTCGTTTGTCTGCCTTAGGTCCAGGTGGGTTGTCAAGAGATAGAGCTGGATATGAAGTCCGTGACGTCCATCCATCTCACTATGGTCGTATTTGTCCAATTGAAACACCTGAAGGTCCAAATATCGGGTTGATTTCAACACTTGCTTCTTATGCAAAAATTAATAAATATGGATTTATTGAAACACCTTATCGTAAAGTCAATCATACAATTATTGATGAAAATGATGTACGTTATTTAACGGCTGATGAAGAGAAAAATTATATTATTGCTCAAGCAAAGGTTAAAATTGGTCCAAATGGTGAAATTTTAGATGAACAAGTGATTGCTCGTCATTTGGGTGAAAACATTATGGCGAAACCAGAAGAAGTGGATTTCATTGATATTTCACCAAAACAAATCGTTTCAGTTGCAACTTCATGTATTCCTTTCATTGAAAACGATGATGCAACACGTGCATTGATGGGTGCCAATATGCAGCGTCAGGCTGTACCATTGTTGAATCCTCATACGCCTTTTGTAGGAACTGGTATGGAATATCAGGCGGCAAGAGATTCAGGAGCAGCTGTTGTTGCGAAAAAAGATGGTCTTGTGACTTATGTTGATGCCAAGAAAATTGTTGTGGAAGAAGATAATGGTCCTCATAGATATCGTTTAACAAAATTTGCGATTTCTAATGCTGGAACATGTATCAATCATAGACCAATTGTTAAAGTCGGAGATCAAGTTTATAAAGGTCAAGTTTTAGCTGATGGTCCTTCAATGGAACAAGGAGAATTGGCTTTAGGACAAAACGTTTTAGTTGGATTCATGACATGGAATGGTTATAACTATGAAGATGCTGTTATCATGTCTGAAAGATTAGTTAAAGAAGATGTTTATACATCTATTCATATTGAAGAATATAGTATCGAATGTCGTGATACAAAATTAGGCCCAGAAGAAATTACAAGAGATATTCCTAATGTTGGTGAAGAAGCTCGTAAGAATTTAAATAGTGAAGGTATTATCATGATTGGGGCCGAAGTGAAAGAAGGAGATATCCTAGTTGGTAAGGTGACTCCTAAAGGACAAGCTGAATTATCAGCAGAAGAAAAATTATTATTGGCTATTTTTGGTGAAAAATCAAGAGAAGTGAAAGATAATTCATTAAGAGTTCCTCATGGTGGGGCAGGTATTGTTCATGATATCAAAGTCTTTTCAAGAAAGAATGGTGATGAACTGCAACCAGGTGTCAATAAGGTTGTGAAAGTTTACATCGTGCAAAAACGTAAAATTTCTGAAGGAGACAAGATGGCGGGACGTCATGGTAATAAAGGGGTTATTTCTCGTATTTTACCAATTGAAGATATGCCACACTTAGAAGATGGTACAGTTTTAGATATCATGTTGAATCCGTTAGGTGTGCCTTCTCGTATGAATATCGGGCAGGTTCTTGAATTGCATTTAGGTTATGCTGCCAGAGAATTAGGTATGTATTTTGCAACTCCTGCTTTTGATGGTATTAATGCGAAAGATCTTGAAGATATTATGAAAGAAGCAGGAATGTCTGTCGATGGTAAACAACCTGTTATTTCTGGACGTACTGGTGAATACTTTGATTCTAAAGTATCCGTTGGTGTTATGTATATGATTAAATTAGCTCACATGGTTGATGATAAATTACATGCGAGATCAGTTGGACCATATTCATTAGTCACTCAACAGCCATTAGGAGGTAAAGCTCAAAATGGTGGACAAAGATTTGGTGAAATGGAAGTTTGGGCTCTTGAAGCTTATGGTGCTGCATATACGTTAAGAGAAATCTTAACTGTTAAATCAGATGATGTTGTTGGTCGTGTGAAAACATATGAAGCAATTGTTAAAGGGCAAAAATTACCTGAACCAGGATTACCTGAATCATTTAGGGTATTAAAGAAAGAATTACAGGCTTTATCTTTAGATATTCGTATGTTAGATGAAGAAGGTCAAGAATTAGATGAAAGAAAGATTGAAGATGAAGAACGTCGTTTCCCAACTTCAATTGATACAACTCCTGAACAACCAGAAACAACTGAAGAAGTTGTGGAAGAAGAAATTAATGGAGATTTTGATGATGAAGATGAATCATTTGATGACTTAGATTCAGTAATCGATGGTCTCTTCGATAGTGATGAAGAAGACGAAGAATAGGAGGAAACATTGAATGGCAGATGTCAATAACTTTTCAGCAATCCAAATTGGATTAGCTTCTCCAGAAAAAATTCGTGAATGGTCATATGGTGAAGTGAAAAAACCTGAAACAATTAATTATCGTTCTCAAAAGCCAGAAAAAGATGGTCTATTCTGTGAAAGAATCTTTGGACCATCTAAGGATTGGGAATGTAGCTGTGGTAAATACAAGAAAGTCAGATATAAAGGCGTTGTCTGCGATCGTTGTGGTGTCGAGGTTACAAAATCTTCTGTACGTCGTGAACGTATGGGACATATTGAATTGGCGACTCCTGTTGCGCATATCTGGTATTTAAAGGGAATTCCTTCAAGAATGGGTCTTATTCTTGATATGTCACCAAAGCAATTAGAAGAAATTATTTATTTTGTATCTTATGTTGTGACTGATAAAGGAAGTACTCCTTTAGAATACAAACAAGTTTTATCTGAAAGAGATTATCGTAATTGTTATGAAAAATTTGGTAATCAGTTTGAAGCTAAGACTGGAGCCGAAGCAATTAAAATCTTACTTCAAAAAGTTGATCTTGATGAAGAATTTGAAAATGTAACGAAAGAATTAAAGGAAGCTCAGGGGCAAAAACGTTCTAAACTATTGAAGAGATTGGAAGCAATTGAAGCTTTTAGATCATCAAATAATCAACCTGAATGGATGATTCTTGATGTTCTTCCTGTTATTCCACCTGATTTAAGACCAATGTTACAATTGGATGGTGGGCGTTTTGCAACAAGTGATTTAAATGACTTATATAGACGTGTCATTACACGTAATAATCGTTTAAAGAAATTATTAGAATTAGGAACACCTTCTATTATTGTACAAAATGAAAAGCGTATGTTACAAGAGGCTGTTGATGCGTTGATTGATAATGGACGTCGTTCAAAACCAATTACAGGAGCTGGAGGTAGACCATTAAAATCATTAAGTCATACATTAAAAGGAAAGCAAGGACGTTTCCGTCAAAACTTGCTTGGTAAACGTGTTGATTATTCAGGGCGTTCAGTTATTGCTGTTGGCCCAGATTTAAAGATGTATCAATGTGGTATTCCACGTGAAATGGCATTAAATTTATTTAAACCATTTGTCATTAGTGGGTTAGTGAGAGAACAAATTGCAACAAATATTAAAGCAGCTGAAAGACTCATTGATAAAATGGATGATGTGATTTGGCCAATTGTTGAAGAAGTCATTAAAGAACATCCGGTTTTGTTAAATCGTGCGCCTACACTTCATAGATTAGGTATTCAAGCATTTGAACCTAAACTTGTTGAAGGACGTGCTATTCGTCTTCACCCATTAGTCTGTCCAGCATTTAATGCTGACTTTGATGGTGACCAGATGGCTGTCCATGTTCCTTTAGGCGATGAAGCAATTCAGGAAGCAAGACAGTTGATGTTAGGTTCACGTAATATCTTAGGACCTAAAGACGGTAAACCAATTGTTACTCCTTCTCAGGACATGGTGTTAGGAAATTACTATTTAACATTAGAGGAAAAGGGTAAAATTGGTGAAGGAACTGTTTTTGCTGATGTTAATGAAGTTTTGATGGCTTATGATGCAAAGACTGTTCATTTGCATACAAGAGTTGCAATTAGAGGAAAGTCTTTAAAGAACAAGACTTTTACTGAAGAACAAAATAATAGTTATTTGATTACTACTGTTGGTAAAATTATTTTCAATCAAATTTTTGATGGAAATTTCCCATTCATTAATGATCCAAGTAAAGAAAATTTAGAGGGAACACCTGATAAATATTTTGTGCCAATGGGAACAGATATTAAAGAACATATTGCGGCACAACCGCTTATTAAACCATTAGGTAAAAAGGCTTTAGGAAATATCATTGATGAAGCATTTAAATTAAATAAGACAAGTGAAATTACAGAAATGCTTGATAGATTGAAAGATCAAGGATTCTATTATTCAACAATTGCTGGTATTACAGTTTCTGTTTATGATATTCAGGTTCCTCAAGGTAAGTATGTGTTGTTTGATGAGGCAGATGAAAAACTTGAAGTTATTAAGAAATTGTATCGTAAAGGTAAGATTACTGATGAAGAAAGACATAACATTGTTATTAAATTATGGGAAAGTGTTAAAGATGAAGTTCAGGCAGTTGTAAAAGAGGAATTTGAAGCTGATGCTAGAAATCCAATCTTCATCATGTCTGACTCAGGAGCTCGTGGTAATATTTCTAACTTTACTCAGTTGGTTGGTATGCGTGGATTGATGTCTAACCCTAAAGGTGAAACAATAGAACTTCCAATCAAATCTTCATTCCGTGAAGGTTTAACAGCATCAGAATTCTTTATTTCTACGCACGGTGCTCGTAAGGGATCTACTGATACAGCGTTAAAAACAGCTGATTCAGGTTACTTAACAAGACGTTTGGTAGATGTTGCTCAAGAAGTCATTGTCACTGAAGATGATTGTGGTACTGATAAGGGATTCATTGTTTCAGAACTTTATAACACATCTGATAATTCTGTTATTGTTCCTTTATATGATCGACTTGTAGGACGTTATTCACAAAAAGATATTGTTCATCCTACAACTGGGGAAATAATTGTCCATGCTGGTGAAATGATGAGTGAACTTCTTGCAAAAGAAGTGACAGATGCAGGTATTAAGGAAGTCGAAATCAGGTCTGTCTTTGGATGTAAAGCTAAAGGTGGAATTTGTAGAAAATGTTATGGACGTAACTTGGCAACAGGCGAAAAGGTTGAATTGGGTGAAGCCATTGGTATTATGGCGGCTCAATCAATTGGAGAACCTGGTACACAATTAACAATGCGTACATTCCACATGGGTGGAGTTGCTGGTGGTGCTGACATCACTCAAGGGTTACCTCGTATTCAAGAGTTGTTTGAAGCGAGAAATCCAAAAGCTAAATCTATTATTTCTGAAATTGAAGGTTCTGTTACAAATATCATTGATAACAATGGTCGTGCTGAAATTGTTGTTTCTAATGCATTAGAAACAAAGAGCTATTTGGCTCCTTATGGTGCAAAATTAAGAGTTGTTGTAGGTGATGATGTTGAAATTGGAGCAAAAATAACAGAAGGATCTATTGATCCAAAAGAATTATTAGCTGTTGCTGATGTAGAAGCAGTAGAAAACTATATCCTTAAAGAGGTTCAAAAAGTCTATCGTTTACAAGGTATTGAAATTTCTGATAAACATATTGAAGTTATCGTACGTCAAATGTTGAGAAAGATTCGTATTGTTGAAGGTGGAGATACAGGAGCGTTACCTGGAACTCATGTCAATGTAGAAAGATTTACTGAATTAAACAAAGATGTTTTAAAAAATGGAAAGCATCCAGCTGTTGGTAGACCTATCTTACTAGGAATTACAAAGGCATCACTTGAAACAGAATCATTCTTATCAGCAGCATCATTCCAAGAAACAACGAAAATCTTGACAGATGCGGCCATTAAAGGTAAGACAGATTACTTGAAAGGTTTGAAAGAAAATGTCATTATTGGTAAATTGTTACCAGCTGGTACTGGATTAAGAGGACCATTAAAATCTCCAGAAACAATTGCGAGAGAATTAGAAGAAGAACAAAAGGCTAAAGAATTAGAAGAAGCTGAATTATTAGAAGCGGAAACTTTATCTGAAGATTTATTAAATGGTGAATCAGAAGAACAGTTTACAAATGCAGAAATATAGAAGGGACAACGCAATTGTCCCTTTTTCTATGATATAATCATATTTTTTTAAAAAAGTGTTGACTTGTTTTAATAAATCATCTATAATCATCTACGGTGCTCATTAAGAGTGCATTTATTCTGGTAAAAAATGAAACACCCGGAATTGTGTGTTAAGAAGGAAGGAAAGGAGAAAGAACATGCCTACAATTAATCAATTAGTTAGAAAAGGACGTAGTGAAAAGACATCTAAGTCAAAATCACCTGCATTAAATAGAGGATACAACTCATTATTAAAGAAACCAACAAATTTGAGTGCACCTCAAAAACGTGGGGTTTGTACACGTGTTGCCACTATGACACCTAAAAAACCTAACTCGGCTTTACGTAAATATGCCCGTGTTCGTTTGTCAAACGGTATGGAAGTTACAGCATATATTCCAGGAATCGGACACAACTTACAAGAACACAGCGTTGTGCTCATTCGTGGAGGACGTGTTAAGGACTTGCCAGGGGTTCGTTATCATATTATTCGTGGTACTATGGACTGCGCTGGTGTAAAAGATCGTATGCAAGGACGCTCTCGTTATGGAGCTAAGAGACCTAAAAAATAAGAGATAGGAGGAAGAACTGATGTCAAGAAGAGGACGCGTAGCGAAAAGAGATGTACTACCTGATCCAATTTATAATTCTAAGGTAGTTACTAAATTAATTAACAACATTATGCTTGATGGAAAAAAAGGTGTTGCTCAAAATATCTTATATGAAGCATTTCACAAAGTTGAAGCAAAAACTGGAAATCCTGCAATGGAAGTATTTGACCAAGCTATTAATAACATTATGCCTGTGCTCGAATTAAAAGTTAGACGTATTGGTGGAGCAAACTATCAAGTACCTGTTGAAGTATCTCCAGAAAGAAGAATGACATTAGGTTTAAGATGGTTAGTCAATTACTCTCGTTTAAGAAATGAAAAAAGTATGGTTGATCGTTTAGCTAATGAAATTATTGATGCATCTAATGGAACTGGTGCTTCTGTGAAAAAGAAAGAAGATACGCATAAGATGGCTGAAGCTAACAAAGCATTCGCACATTTCCGTTGGTAATATAAAGAAAATATTTGAAAGGAGAAAACTATGGCTCGTGAATTTTCGTTAGAAAAGACTCGTAATATTGGAATTATGGCTCACATTGATGCTGGTAAAACAACAACAACTGAACGTGTTCTATATTACACAGGAAAAATTCATAAAATTGGTGAAACACACGATGGTGCTTCACAAATGGACTGGATGGAACAAGAGCAAGAACGTGGTATCACAATCACTTCAGCAGCAACAACTGCTCAATGGAATGGATATCGTGTTAATATCATTGATACTCCAGGCCATGTAGACTTCACTGTCGAAGTAGAACGTTCATTACGTGTACTTGATGGGGCTGTAACTGTATTAGATGCTAAAGCTGGTGTTGAACCTCAAACTGAAACAGTTTGGCGTCAAGCAACAACTTATGGTGTACCTAGAATTGTATTCTGTAATAAAATGGATGCAACTGGGGCAGACTTCTTAATGTCTGTAGATTCAATTGGAAAAAGATTAGATGCAAATGCTGTAGCTATCCAATTACCAATTGGTGCTGAGGGAACTTTTGAAGGTTTAATTGACTTAATTAAAATGCAAGCTGTTCATTTTGAAGGGGCTAAGGGAGAAAAAGTTGTTTATTCTGAAATTCCTGAAAATATGAAAGCTCAAGCTGAAGAATATCGTCAAATTATGATTGAAAAGGCTGCATCATTTGATGATGATTTAATGATGAAAGTCTTAGAAGAAGAACCAGTCACTGAAGAAGAGATTAAAAATGCTATTCGTAAAGGAACATTAGCTGTTGAATTATTCCCAGTATTATGTGGTTCAGCTTATAAAGATAAAGGTGTTCAATGTATGTTAGATGCTGTTATTGATTTCTTACCAGCTCCAACTGATGTCCCTTCTATTAAGGGTGAAGATGAAAATGGTAATGAAATTGAAAGACATGCAAGTGATGAAGAGCCATTTGCTGCTTTAGCATTTAAGATTATGGCTGATCCATTCGTTGGTAAATTAACTTTCTTCCGTGTATATTCAGGAACTATTAGTTCAGGTTCTTATGTATTAAATTCAAGCAAAGATAAGAAAGAACGTTTAGGACGTATCTTACAAATGCATGCTAATACACGTAAAGAAATTAGTGAAGTATATGCTGGAGATATTGCTGCTGCTGTTGGTTTTAAAAACACAACAACCGGAGACAGTATCTGTGATGAAAAGAATTTCATTATTCTTGAAAAAATGGAATTCCCTGAACCAGTTATTGAATTGGCTATTGAACCAAAAACAAAAGCCGACCAAGATAAGTTGGGTGTAGGTTTATCAAGATTAGCAGAAGAAGATCCAACATTCAGAGTAACAACAAACCCTGAAACAGGAGATACAATCATTGCTGGTGTTGGTGAATTACACTTAGATGTTATTGTTGATCGTTTAAGAAGAGAATACAAAGTTGAAGCAAATGTTGGTGCTCCACAAGTTGCATATAGAGAAACTATTAAAGGAACAGCTGATTGCGAAGGTAAGTTTGTAAGACAGTCAGGTGGTCGTGGACAATATGGTCACGTATGGATTAAATTTGAACCAAATGAAGGTAAAGGATTTGAATTCGTTGATGCTGTTGTCGGTGGAACAGTACCAAGAGAATATATTGGTTCTGTAAAAGCTGGTCTTGAAGATGCTTTACAAAACGGTATGATTGCTGGTTATCCAGTATTAGATATTAAAGCAACATTATTTGATGGTTCTTACCATGATGTCGATTCATCAGAAATGGCATACAAAGTTGCTGCAAGTTTGGCATTAAAAGAAGCTGGTAGAAAATGTGATCCAGTTATTCTTGAACCAATTATGGCAGTAGAAGTTGTAGCGCCTGCTGAATATTTAGGAAGCGTTATGGGAGATATTTCTTCTAGACGTGGAATGATTGAAGGACAAGAAGAAAGAGGAAATGCTATTGTTGTTCAAGCAAGTGTACCTTTATCTGAAATGTTTGGATACGTTACTGATTTGAGATCATTTACGCAAGGTCGTGGAAACTACACAATGCAATTTGATCGTTATGAACCAGTTCCTAAGTCAATTAGAGAGGAAATTATTAAGAAAAACAGTTCTAATAATTAATTCTTGAAAGTTATTGCAATTTTGTTTTAAATCATTTAGAATGTATATGTAAAATTTTATGAAAATTATATAGGAGGAAGCTTATAATGGCTAAAGAAAAATTTGACCGCTCTAAAGCGCATGTTAATATCGGAACAATTGGTCACGTTGACCATGGTAAAACAACTTTAACTGCAGCAATCACTACAGTTTTAGCTCAAGAAGGTAAAGCTCAAGCTATGGATTATGCTGCAATCGATGCTGCACCTGAAGAAAAAGAACGTGGTATCACAATTAATACTGCACACGTTGAATATCAAACAGCAACTCGTCACTATGCACACGTTGACTGTCCAGGTCATGCTGACTACATTAAAAACATGATTACTGGTGCTGCACAAATGGATGGTGCTATCTTAGTCGTAGCTGCTACTGATGGACCAATGCCTCAAACAAGAGAACATATCTTATTATCTCGTCAAGTAGGTGTACCTTACATCATTGTATTCTTAAATAAATGTGATATGGTTGATGACGATGAATTATTAGATTTAGTTGAAATGGAAGTTCGTGAATTATTAGATGAATATGATTTCCCAGGAGATGACACTCCAATTATCCGTGGATCTGCTTTAAAAGCATTAGAAGGAGACGAAAAATGGATTCCAGCTATTCATGAATTAATGGATGCTGTAGATAGCTATATTCCTACTCCAACTCGTGACACTGATAAACCATTCTTAATGCCAGTTGAAGACGTATTCACTATCACTGGACGTGGAACAGTTGCTACTGGACGTGTTGAAAGAGGACAATTAAAGTTAAATGATCCAATCGAAATCGTAGGTATTAAAGATACTCAAAATACAGTTGCTACTGGTATCGAAATGTTCCGTAAATTATTAGATTACGCTGAATCAGGAGATAACGTAGGGGTATTATTAAGAGGTATCAACCGTGATCAAATTCAACGTGGACAAGTATTAGCTAAACCAGGTTCAGTACATCCACACAAAAAGTTCAAATCTCAAGTTTATATCTTATCAAAAGATGAAGGTGGACGTCATACTCCTTTCTTTGCTAACTATAGACCACAATTCTATTTCAGAACAACTGACGTAACTGGTGTTATTGAATTAGCAGAAGGTGTAGAAATGGTAATGCCTGGAGATAACGTTGAATTAACTGTAGAATTAATTGCTCCAATCGCAATTGAAAAAGGAACTAAGTTCTCAATTCGTGAAGGTGGTAGAACTGTAGGTTCTGGAAATATTTCTGAAATTATTGAATAATAATTGATGAGTGAAGGTATCCATAATGGGTACCTTTTATTATTTGTAAAATTAGAAAATTATTTTAAAATTGTTCATAAATGAAATAGAGAATTTTTTTAACAATTTTATTCTTATTTGGCATAACTTCTAATTTGTGATAGAATGCTTTTATGGGGGTGTCGAAATGAAACACTTATTTTTCTTTGATATAGATGGAACGTTAGTAGAATGTCGTAAAGGTATTTATAGTATTCCAAAGACAACTAGAGAAGCATTAAATAAATTGCAGGCTCAGGGTGACGATGTTTTTCTTGCAACTGGTCGTTGTCAATGTTTCATTTTAGATGGTGTAATGGATTATCCATTTAGTGGATATGTTACTTGTAATGGTGCCTATGTAGAATATAAAGGCAAACCGATATATAAAAAGGTTATTTCTGCTGAGGCTATTCGAGTAACACATCAGCTATGTAAAGAAAGACATATGGTTTACTATTTTGAAGCAAATGATTATATTTATGTGCCTGATAAAAACGATGAAAAACATATTCATTTTAAAGAAATGTGGGGAATGAAAGATCAAGTTATTATTGATTATTATGATCCTGAAAAGATTGAAACATATATAGGTATGGTTGTTGTGAATGATAAAAGTGATATTGAAATTATGGTTAAAACATTGTCTCCATATTTTGATATTCAGAGACATCAGAGCGGGTTTTCGTTTGATCTTACATTAAAGGGAGAATCGAAAGGTAAAGGAATACGTAAACTTGTAGAAGCATTGGATTCAGATATGAAATATACTGTTGCGTTTGGTGATGGACGTAATGATATTGAGATGTTATCTGAAGTTGGTTTGGGTATTGCTATGGGGAATGCAGCTATTGAAGCGAAAGAAGCTGCTGATTATATCACGGAAGATGTAGATAAAGAAGGAATAATGAAAGCGTTATATCATTTTCAGTTTTTGCAAGAAACTTCATAGATAATTTGGTGATAGAGGTTGAAATTCATTCCTCAATTTGTTAGAATATAAATACAGAGAAATTCTGAAATTTGCTTATTAAAGGAGAAAATAAAATGGATGAACAAGAACAAGTAGTAATTAACCTTATCGTAAACAGCGGTAGCGCTCGTAGTTCTGCAATTGAAGCAATTCAATATGCAAAGGCAGGAGATTTAGATAAGGCAGATGAATCATTACAAAATGCTAAAGAAACTGTAAACGAAGCACATCATGCACAAACAGAATTAATTCAAGCTGAAATCAGAGGAGAAAAGGCTCCATTAAATTTATTAATGGTACATGCTCAAGACCATTTAATGACTGCATTAGTTGTTATTGATTTGGCTCAAGAATTTATTGACTTATACAAAAAAGTTGGTTAATTCAAATAAAAGAGGTTTTCTGTATGATGGAAAATCTCTTTTTTATATGCTATTATCACGAATATCTTATATAATAAAATAAAAATTAAAAAATTTTAAAAAAGTGTTGACTTTTAACTCAATCTTGTGTAAGATGTAGAAGTCGGCTCGAGAGAGATACGATAAAGAGGACATTGAAAACTGAACAGAAAACACGTCAAAAGAAAGAGAAAAAGAGAAGAAGAGTCAAGAAGACAGAAAATTGTCTGAAAGATAGAGACAATGGAGAGTTTGATCCTGGCTCAGGATGAACGCTGGCGGCGTGCCTAATACATGCAAGTCGGACGCATATCTTCGGATATGAGTGGCGAACGGGTGAGTAAGACATAAGTAA